>Ga0114963_10000127_pt1 | contig 47350 bp, 69 predicted proteins | sample C_131016_EF_Meta_FD_87019 | JGI IMG/M metagenome (GOLD analysis project Ga0114963, IMG submission 87019) | Freshwater microbial communities from Lake Croche, Canada to study carbon cycling - C_131016_EF_MetaG | ecosystem: Environmental > Aquatic > Freshwater > Lake | place: Lake Croche, Canada... | reverse complement strand
GGCTAGGGGTTTTTTTTATGTTTGTGCATTCATATATCTAGGGTAATAAAGAAGTCTCTAACCTAACGTGGAAGGAGACTTTTTTCATTTATCTTGCTACCCAAAATCAAACATATATACCATGAAAATTAATGCAGTGAAGTTCAAAGACAAAGCGTCTTTTGACAAAAACAAAACAAAAGCTAACGTACTTGAAGTACATGAGCCTTTTGGAATTATCGTCTTTAAGGACGAAAAAGAAGTCGCAGTTGACACTTTAAAAGTTTCGCAAACTAACAAAGTAGATTCTTCGATAAGTGAAATCCCAACTGGTCTTGCTGTGGCGATTGCCAAAAACAATGAGGAGGCAGCTGCCTTATTTACTCAAAACAAGGTTGTAGTGGTCGATTTTTTTCCAATGACCAATACGTTCTTTGTGGAGATACCTGACTTTGTTCCTTACAGTGAGTTTTACAAAGCAATGATGTCAAGTGGTCTTTTCTTAAGTGTAGAAGAAGACGTGACTACTAAAATTGAAAAACACGCTGATGATGCCTACTCATACACGCAACAGTGGGAGTTGCCAAATCTAAAAGCAGCAGAGGCATGGTCTCTATTGACGAATGACCAAGTACGTGATGTAGCAGTTTTGGATATTGCTTGTGAAACTACTCACGAAGACCTTCAAGGCTCTTTGAACTTGTGTTGGAATTGCGTTACTAACACTGCTGATGTAAATCCAACAAGTCCATACGAAAAGCATGGTACATGTTGCACAGGCATTATTGCAGCACAAACCTTCAATGGTATTGGTGTAAGCTCTATTGGAGCAAATAAGCTGCGTGTTCAATTCTTGCACATTGGCTACAATAGCTCTTCAGCAGGTTCATTTTTTACGAGTGACACCATTGTAACTCGCGCTATCAACAAAGCAATGGAAAATCCAGATTGTGTTGCTATTTCGATGTCTTGGGGTGGTACAAGCAATTACGCTTTATTCTCTAATGCTCTTTTAACAGCAAAGAATATTGCACGTGGAGGTAAGGGTATTCCAATTTTTGCTTCTAGCGGAAATCAATATCAATCGAGCGTTACTTCATACCCAGCCGTTTTGCCAAGTGTAAACGCAGTTGGAGCTTCAAGTCAAACCAATGTTCGTGCTGGTTTTAGTAATTACGGAACTAAACTATTTGCAGCTACGCCAGGTGTAAGTGTGCCTACAACGGACAGAAGCGGAGCTGAAGGCTACAACGCGACAAGCAATTACACAAACTTTAGTGGTACATCTGCCGCATGTCCAGTCATGGCTGCTATTGCGGGTTGTATTTTGGTAAAGAATTTTAATCTTACAGAGGCTCAAGTTCTTGACATCATCAAAAACTCATGTCGCAAAACTGGAGGCTACATTTATGATGGAAGTGGTAAATCTTTGGAATTAGGTTATGGTGTTCCAGATTTGTATGCAGCAGTTACTCTTGCTGCCGCTACCATAGGAGGAAATCCTAACCCTACTCCTACACCTACTAACAACGTTTTTGGTCTGATAAGCACTAATTCAACTATTGAACAAGGACTTCCTATCAATGTGACTTATACTGTGCTAACCGAAAAAGTAGTAGCTGCCGACCTTACCATTCCAATCACCTTAAGCTTCCGCAAGCTTGATGGAACTACAAACATTTTTTACAGCGCAAACGCAAAAATTTTGGCAGGTACGAACACAACCACAGCGGTTGTTATGTACACCATTCCAAGTAATGTAAGTGGAACATGCCAACTTGTTTTGAGCATTGACCCTGACAATCAGTATTTGGAAACTAATGAGACCGATAATATTGCTTTGACTAATATTGTTGTAACTCAAGCTCCAACTCCAACTATTGGTTTCGATGCGGAAATCAAAATAACTAGCTACGAGTGGTTAGATGCAACGAGAGTTCGTATCTATTACACAATGTCAAACAGAGGTATGACTACGATTACTAGTTGGAAAGCAAGTGTAGGTTTTGATGGTAAAACGCCAAGTACGTGGAATCGTGCTGATGTAGTTGCCCCAGGTAAGTCTACAAGCGGTGGTACTGTTTGGTATACCACTTCAATGGGTACTTTGCCAAATACATTCAAAATACAAATCACTCAAGTGAATGGTTTAATTGATGAGAATAGCGCGAACAACGTATCAACTATTGTGGTTACAAAGCCATAATAGATTGTAAATCAAACTAAAAAGAGCCTTGAACGAAAGTTTGGGGCTTTTTTTTGAAAAAAAATTTGCATTCTAAAGAAACACATGTATATTTGCTCAGTAATCAAAAATCAAATGCAGACATTCCAAATCAAGGACGAATCTGGCAATATTATCGAGTCAGTTCACAAAGCTTCCACAGCTTCCTTACGACTAAAACTTTCTAGCGAAAATTACTATCGTCATCTTGGTAGTATTAACATGAAGACACGCCAACTTGAGTTAGTACGTGAACGTTCTAAGCACTTGTTTCGCAAATTCAACGCTTATGGCTTTAATCACTACTTATTGAATAACGCCACATTGTTTGACCATGTACTTCTCAAAGATGATATGGGTGCTTACAACGTACCGAAAGATGTAATCCTTGAAAAAGGAAAGTTTATGAACTTCAAGAATCATGGAGGCTTCGAGCTTCAAATCTTCCTTCCCTTACACGAAATTGAAAACTATAAAATAACAGCAGCACTATGAATTACGAAAAAGCTATCAAAACCGCTATGAACAATCTTCTAGCGCAACTCAAAAGACAAGAGCAGTACGAGCTTCTTGAAAACCAACTTCGCATGACGAAAATTCGCAACTGCGAAGAAGCTATGAAACTTCTAGAATCAAAAGCCTATTTAAACTAACTAACATGAAAACACCACTAACGAGACACATCGAATGGCTAGAGATTCGTGTCAATGCTTATGCAAATGATACGGAAAAGCACCAAGCATATTCAGATGCGCTCAATGATGCTAAAAGGCTCCTAGAGTACGAAAAGCAGCTCATTACAAACGCTGAACTAACTGGATTTTACTTAGTCAAAGATGAAAGTCAATTAGGTACTTTTTGGAACACAAAAATTAATGATGATGACCTCTAAGAAGACCCCAGTCCAATGGCTTGTTGAACAAGTAAACAGCGATTGTTTGAATTCCACTTTCATTCGGCAAGAGTTGGTAGAACAAGCTTTAGCTATGGAAGAAGATTTCTATCAAATTCCCAATGACAAAATAGAAAATGCAGCCACTAATATAGCACAAAAGCCCCACTATTGCAAAACCGATGTTAGCCGTAGTACGGTTTATGAAAACGTAATCTTCAATGAGGATTGTTTGGCAACGATGGATAGAATGGATAAAGGAATTATTGATGCAATAATTACAAGCCCACCCTACAACACAAGTAGAAAAGGTAGTAGTTTAGATGGTGCTTCTGCAAATGTCCGATATGATGAATTTAACGACTGCAAAACCGATGATGAATACATTGCTTGGACTATTGATATTTTCAAAGCATACGATAAGGTTTTAAAGCCAAATGGTGTTGTTTTATACAACCTTTCATATTCAAGTGAAAACACACATTTGATGTGGCTTGTGGTTGCAGAAATAATGAAACAAACAACCTTTTTAGTAGCTGATAATATCATTTGGAAAAAACCAACGACAAGCCCCAATAGTTGTAGCTCAAATAAACTAACAAGATTGTGTGAATACGTTTTTGTTTTTTGCAGAAAGAGTGAATTTGAAACTTTTGAATGTAACAAAGAAGTTTCATCCTTAAGAAAAACAGGGCAAGTAGCATATAAAAACTACTTTAATTTTATTGAAGCGAAAAATAATGATGGTTCAAATGATATTCACAAAGCAACTTACAGTAGCGAATTAGTTAGAAAACTATTATTGCTTTATGTAAAACCAAGTAGTTTAGTTTATGACAGCTTTATGGGAACGGGAACAACGGCTGTGGCTTGTGTTGTTGAAAAAATAAAATATGTAGGTAGTGAAATAAGCAATAGATATGTTGAAATGTCTAAAAAGCGAATTGCTACTTTTGAAAACCAAACTACCTTATTTTGATGTCAGGTAGTATTACGGCTAACGTTATCGGGCTTGGCGAAGGCACAAATAGTGTTGGCATTGTGCGGTTGGAAACCGAAACATACGGAGGTGATAAATGAAAGAACAAACAGCAATGGATTGGTTAGTTGACCAAATCAAGAGTGTCGATAATCAGAAAGCCTTAACAGCAGAAGATTGGTTGGAAGTAATCAAGAATGCTAAAGCAATGGAGAAGAATCAAATTGAAGTAGCATATAGCTCTGGCATATCTGCACATCCCTACGATTATACAAGTGGGGATAGATATTACAAAGAAAAATTTGGAGCCGACAAATAAGTACACCACCTTAGAAATAAGTTCACCACTTCTAAAATAAGTACACCACTAAAAACTTAAAGCAATGATTGAAACCCTTATTATTTCAATCCCACTTTGGATAATCGCTTTATCATTGCGTGATTTATATAAGCAAATCAAGAAGCAAGATGAATCGAGAGAACTTTGAACTGTGGAGAACTAGTATAATTGAAGAGGCCGTTGCAATGCCTATTGAGCTACAAAATCAGTTTGATAAGCTCCTTGCAAAGTATATGTCTATCAATCTTGCGTTTACGAAAGACCTTGATGATTACATCAAAATAGAACTCATGAAGCGTAATATTTTGCTTTCAATAGACCTACTAGCTCCTTACTTAGCTCAAAACAGTCTTGAAAGACTTTACATACTTAAAGAACACATTGAAAAAGAGAATGGCTAAAAGAAACATTGGACTAGTTCACTTTCAAGATTTACTCGAAACCCTTGTTAAGATGAAAAGCAAACAACACGACATGGGTATTCGTTTAGGAATCTCTTTCGCAATAGAAAAGCTTGAAGAGACAATTCAAAAGTATAAAGACGAAACTCAATCCAAGGAAGACAAATGAACTCACACCATTTAGCGCAAATAGAAAGAAAAGCTGTCTCATACGAATGGTTTGTAAGCGTTCTTAAGAACGTGTTTCATGAGGATGGTTATGGCATTGATGCCTACTTTGATGTTCGAGAGTTTTCTGATGCTATGGTAAGCCAATACAACCAACTACCATTTCACGTAGCTTTAGCCAATTTGATATGGATAGATAAGTTGAGCATTCGTGTTTGGTCAACTCAAGACCCTAGGATGCAACAAGGCTTAATTTCATTTGCCACTTTGGGTAATGGATTGAACACTCTTGCAAAAGACTACCCCCAACATTTCAAACGATTGATGCAATACAAAGAGGGCGATTTCATCAATCAAGAGGAGATTGGGCTTTTCTTAACTTATGTCATACAATCAAAATAATTCAACAAAAAGTTGTTTTCGGTAAACAACAAGACTATTTCATGACACTTGCTTCTGATGCTGCTCAGAATAAAGTTCAAGCCAAAAAATAAAGCAAATTTGGTACTTTACTTAGTTAACCTTAACCTTGCAACACCTCTCTTTATGGGAGGTGTTTCATTTTACAATAAGTTTATGGAAAACAACATGTTATTCATTCTTGTCCTTATTTATCTTATGGGTTCATGGCTTGGTAGAAGAATAAGCCACAATCTTTATTACAATCATGTAAGCAATACCAAAAAGGCTTCCATTGTCTTTTTTTCAACTATTTTGTCTTGGATAAGCGTGTTTATCTTCCTTATTGGATTTTATATAGCAACTAAACAGCCTAGAGATTAATATGCAAAACTTCACAGAATCGGAAATCGAAAGCATCAAGGATGCTATTCTTTCTCATGTATCTACCATTGGAGCAGTAGAGTTTGTGCTTAAAGTCAGACCTTACAAGGGCAGATACTTATTGTTTACTAGCATAATTATGCTTGCTCTCATCTTCTTCCAAGGGTTGCCTCTATACTTCTTTTTCTTACCTCTACTGCCTATCATTGTACTAAACATCGTTTACTTTGTAGACATGAACATAGTGGTGTGGTCTATCACAAAAGCTCAAACCTACCTTATCAACAATAACATTAGGGTAGATTGGGAAACCATGATGGATTACACTTTCGATTATTTCCAACAATTAATACATCAGCAAAATGACTAAAAAGAAAGGTGATGGTTTCATCCAAATCGTTGACACACGTAGAATGGTCGATGGAAAATCCGTAGCTGCTTATCGCGTAAAAAGCATAGGTCGCAATGGCGAGATACTTCAAGTGAGTGAAATCCTTAATGACCGCAAGGCTGTAAATACTCACATTAATGCTATGGCAAAACTGTACAGTAATCTTGCTGCCATGATGGAAGAACCAAAAGTTCTTGACCAAACTCGAAGCAAAACGTTTACTAAGAAGTAATAGCTTCTATATTTACATTTTTGAACTCCCTTCGTGGGAGTTTTTTTTTATGATGCAAATCAACACATATCTACAAAAGCAGTTCAAAGGAAGGTACATTGAGTATCTTCAAGAGTTTTTGTTTTCGCTAGATAAAGAGTATAATTGGCGCATGTTTGTATTTGCTATTAAGCAAAGGCGCAAAACCTCAAAAGAAAAGGTATTCTTCGTGTTCTCGTGCGCTAACATATCCACGCTTGTTGTTGCGAAGGTTCACCTAACTAAGAAGCTAAATCAATACACAACCATTATGCAAATGGGGCTAGATGGAGCTTTTCATATTGATTCAAATATGTTTTTGATAGAAATAATTTATAGCAAAGAAGTTGTGCTTGATGATGATACATTTGATTCATTATCAGAGCATTTGCTATTCTTATACTGATTTTATTGAATTTATAGTTATCAACAATTTGCAAGTATAATCCACATTGTCTTATGTTTGCTTTGTAATCTACAAGATGAGCAAAAAGACTTCATATCACAAGGGTACTATTGAGAAATATCGCTCAAGTCTGAAGGACTGTATATCCAACAAGGAAACCTTTACCACAGTTACTAGTGGAATGTCACGAAGGATAGTTCTACCCAATGGTGTTTCTATGAAATATTTTGGAAGCCAACGAAACCCTTCATTGATTGATGGTGCTTTCTTAGTTCCAATGGTTCAAAGAGAAATTGACCAATACATTGAGCTGAATGGTGTACCAAGCCATAATCAAGTTTCTGATGTGCAATTGTTCAACATTCCCAATATTCGGAGAGCTATAAAAAATCAACAACCCATACTAGGCATTGACATCAATTCGTGTTATTGGAATACAGCCTATCATCTTGGCTATATATCTAAGGAGCTTTATGAAAGAGGAGTGAAGAAAGTCAAAAAGCAAGGTCTTTTGATTAGCATCGGTTGTTTGAACAAGAAGCCAATCATTAAGACGTATAAGGATGGTGTTTTGGTTAGTTCAACTTACGATGAGGATAGCTACAATCGATACTCACCATTCTATTGGAACATCATTGAGGTTACTCACAAACTTATGATTGAAAGCTATACCCTCTTTAAAGATAATTGGTACATGTTCTTGACAGATTGTCTTTTTGTTGATTTTATGGTCGCAAAAGATGCAAAAAAGTTTATTAACTCATTCAATTATGAAGTCAAAAGCCATCAAATTGTCTTTGAAAAGTTTGATGGTCGCAGATTAACTTGGTTTGATTTCAAAGACCACAAGGAAAAACAAATTCACGCTTTAGGAAGAGATATTGAATTGATTTCCAACCTAGATAAAATATCGAAGGGGATTCAATGAACCCCCTTCAACAACTAACATTATACCTTTAGGATATACCTAAAAAGACACAACGATGAAAGATACTAAAATTAGCCAGTCATTACTAAAATCACTATTCAACTTTAAGCTTGGAAACGAGTGTGGGATTCGCATTTATGAACACTATGTCAATGGAATGGAGTATGAATCGAGTGATGCTATGAACATGGGGAATTGGTTTGAATACCAATGCACGAATCAACTTCCTAGGAACGGTGTAATGCCTATGCCAGAGACTCTCAAGAATGGTGATTTGGCAATAGCTTATCGAAGGATGCTTACCCAAGTAGAGAACTACAAAAAAATCCTTGAGACTTACGACATCAAAGTATTGGAGACAGGAACGTCTTTCAAAAATGATTTCGGAAGTGGTATTATCGACATATTAGCGGAGTGGGATGGAGAGAAGGTAATCATTGACCTTAAGACAACTGCTCGGATAGATGACAAATGGAGCGAGTTTGGGTGGGGTGATGAGAAGTTTGAGTATCAAGATAGCCCTAGCGCACAATACTTGACTATTCAAGCTGTGCAGTACAAATTACTAGCAAGAGAGGAGTGGGGCATACCAAACATTCCTTTTTACTTTTTCGTGTTTAGTACAACTGACGAAAACGCAGTTAAGATATTCAAAGTTCTAGTAGATGATGATAGACTAGATGCTCACTATGAGCAAGTTAAAAGTGCTTACAACTATTTCAACAATATATTCATTAAAAAACCAATGAGCGAACTAGCCTTTGGAGAACTAAAACGATGTAAATCATGCCAACTAAATCCAACTTGCCAATTCAAGGTAGAAGTACCTCTAATCAAAACGATTCAAGTTTCATAGAGTACCATCAATACTTAAAACACTATCTCTTTAGGCTTGAGACTTTTTTAGAAAAGGGTAACTATGAGAAATATTCTCCTAATCATGATGCAATGGTATCTAAACCGTTGACATACGAGAAGAAGATTGCTATTGAACACGAAATCGAATACTTACATTACTTAATCAATACACATGAAAAATTCAGACTCAACGCAAGAATTGCAGATTCCACAAACGCTAAAAGCGGAAGTGAACGTAGCACTAAAGACAGCGTTTCAAAAGGTAAGCCTACTAATAGGTCAAAACGAAGCCGTTCGTGAGCTTGGATTTGCAGCACAATTGATAAGCAAGTCACCAGCCCTTCAAAAGTGTAGTGCATCCACCATAATCGATGCAGTAGTTAATTGCGCTAGAGCGAAGATTACGCTCAACCCAGCTATGCGTTTAGCTTATCTTATTCCTAGAAAGACTACGGCTACGCTCGATATTAGTTATATGGGATTCATTACCATTCTTAAGAAGAGTGGAGGGTGTAAGTATATAGATGCTACATGTGTTTACATTGATGAGGAGTTTCAATTCAACCCTGCGGAAGGAACTCTTAAGCACACGCCTTACTATGCTCTAACGGAAGCCGAACAAAAGAATCGTAAAATCATAGGCTGTTATAGTCGAGCCGTTCTACCAAGTAATGATGTTGTGTTTTGCTACATGCCCTTTTGGGAAATTGAGAAGGTAAAACGTTTTAGTGAGGGTAGCGATGCAAAATGGTCTGCTTGGCAAAATTGGGAAGAAGAGATGATAAAGAAGACTGTGATTAAAAGGCACTTTAAAATGTTAGTTAGTGGAACTGACATCGAAGATATTGCGGAGGCTTTGCGAATAGAGGAAGAAAACAATCCGCTTGTTAAACAACCAACTAAATCATCTTTGTTTGACCTAGACTTTGAAAGCGAATGATTGACCAAATTGTAGAACACTTTGAGGAAGAAGAATTCCTTAAGGCTGATGGCTTTGATGAGGCTATTATAGGAGTAGATACTAATAGCTTTAGACTAATTTACTCATACTCAAGGTCTATCGAAATACTCACGAGAGATATGAGCGAGGAAGAAGCTATTGAATACTTTGAATTCAATGTTATCAATGCCTATGTGGGTGAGAAGACCCCAATATGGTGCTTCGACAAATGGGAATAACTTGCTAATTTTGTCAAATGGAAAAGGAACACGATTTCTATGAAGAAAGCATTGACCCAAAGTTTATACTTTGGCGCATGTTGTTTTGGCTTTTTATTTTGATTTTCGTGGTTTACATGTTAGAACAAGAAAAGAATATTAACCTTGACCGAAGTAAAAAAGAAGCAACTATCAACGACACATTAAATACCAATATCAACAATGATTGACTACACAGTCCAACTAAACACGCTTGAATTTAGAAGCGTAGTAAACGAGCTAGTTCCACATGTGGATGAAATTATCGAAACTGGAACTTTCCAAGGAGATGGCTCAACAAGAATATTTGCCGATACAGGTAAATACGTCTACACAATGGAATGCAATCCAAACAACTTTGCAGTTAGCTCACAGAATACAGCGCAATTCCAAAACGTATGTGTACTCCATGCTTTGAGCTTAAGTCGCGATTTTTTGATTAAAGGTCTTTTGCATGAGCAATTTGATTTGCCAACGACTTATGACTCTGCTTTTCCAAAGACTTTCTATATGCGCGAAATATCGCAAGCGGTAACAATTGAGAACGGATTAGAGTTGTTTTGCAACAACGATAGAAAGCAACTTATCTTCCTAGATAGCGCAGGTGGAGTTGGTTGGCTAGAATTCGTGTTTGTCATGAACTTAAATCCAGAATTTCTAAAGAACAAAATTTTGATGCTAGATGATATTAGTCATATAAAACATGTTCGTTCTGTTCAATGGCTAGTAGACAATGGATATGATGTTCAATTGAGTCAAGAAAAGCGTTTTGCTTGGTGCTTTTTGAATCAAGAGGTAAATGCTTCTAAGCCTTTGGTTGATGTCATCATTGACTAACGCTGAAGTCAAAAATATACAGCAAAAAAATACCCCCTCCGTTGAGGGGGTTTTTTTGTAATCTAAAATCAAAATGAACTACCATTTTGAAATCGTAAAAAAGCGTGGTCAAAGGTATAAAAAAATCCTTGCCAAACGACAAGGATTCCTAACCGAACTAAGCAAAACTATATAGCACCACATGAATCAGCAAATTGCTGAAACAGAATCCATAGAGAATGATTCTACTCTTACCTGTTCACTTAAGGTAGGAATAGTCATATTTTGAGTTGGAGTTGTATTTGAGGTAGTTGTTTGAGAAACACCACCTAAGATATTCCCAACTAGACCACCAGCAATACTACCCAAAACGCCAAACCCTACATATCCCCAAAATCCTTTTTTCATGGTGAATGCGTAATACAACCCACCTAACATCCCAATGCTTCCAAGAACCATTTGAGAGTTATTCATAGTTGTTGTTTTTGTCACAGAGCCATCGGCTCCTTGTTCATATATTTTCATGATTACATCAAGTTTTCAAGGAATGATTTATCGCTGTCAAAGTTCATAAATTTCATAGACGTTCTTTGAGGAGTTGCTACCTTGGTAGTTGTTGCAATAGGTTTCGCTATTGTTCCTTTTACCGCAGTTGAAATTGGTTTTGCGACCACAGACGTTGTAGGTTTAACGTAAGTTGTTGGCTTTGTAGCCGTTGTTGTAGTCAAAGGCTTTGTAATAGCCGTTGTGGTTGTCGTTGTTGGAGAAGTCTTGATTGGAGGCTTTGTTCCAATGTTAACCGTTGAAGTTGTAGTTGTCGTGCTTGGACTAGTCGAAGCAAGAACAGGTGTAACACCAACAGGTGTAGTAGTTGTTGTAGCTGCTTTTGTTTCATCAGCAGGCGCAGGCGCACCTCCACCACTAGCACCACCACCTCCACCACCACTTTCTTCACTTGGAGCAGCTTCTTGAGCAACCTCATCTTTTTTCATCACCTTACAAAATAGGTAATAGCCAACGATTGCGCCAGCACCTACGATAAGGGCTTTTTTTACGTTTGCGTTCATTTTGTTGGAGGAGTTGGAGGGGTTTGATTTTTTGTAGTATAAGCGCAATATGCGTAGCCTACTAATAGACCTACGCCAAAAAGAATTAAATTACTCATTTTCATAATTTTAAATGTTCTAATTATCTAGTTAACACTTCATCTACGCAATCCATGATTTTTCTACGGACTGGTATAAACCTTTTCATTTCGTCATCGCTAAGTGCCTTGTACAAGTCTTGTTTCTTTGGGAATTGACTTGCTTTAAGAAGCACTCTATTTTCTTCATCATTTAAACCTTGCAAGCACTTGTCTACCATAAGGACTTGATACGAAGAAAGCTCAGTACCATCGGAATAAAGTTGGTCACCGACCGACTGACCCATAGGAGTTTGCAAGAATTTAGAGAAGCTATCAATAGCAGGGTTGGTTTCTTTAGGAACTACTTTAGTGCGATTACGCATCATTAAGTAAATACCTAAAACGACAAGACCGATGACGAGCAATTGCTTGTTATCGCTTGTTCCATCCATTGTATTTGGAGTAGCATTATCCATTATTCAAACATGCCATCAAATGAATCCATGCCATCATCAACACCACCTTCTGCTTTACACTTCTTCCGGTAGTCACGTTTGGCTTTTCCACTTAAGCCTCTAGATTTCGCTTCGGCACGACAATCTCTACGTGTTGTTCTACGGTCTTGTCTGCGCTCTTTACCTGTTTGAGCTACGCCACTACTAGCATCTGTTGATGGAGTATCTGTGTAGTCACTACCAGTATCGCTAGCACTACGAGTACCATCGCCACTTGTATCTCCACTTGTGTCAGCACTAGTTGAGGATGGCTTCATAAAAAAGTAATAAGCCAACCCACCAATAGCGAGAAGACCTAAACCTATGTAAATTACTTTTTTGTTCATTTTTAGAATGATAAAGTGAATGCGAAAGAATCAGTTTCGTTACAGAAATTGGAAACGTTTGTGGTTTTTCCAAAAGCTACTGTATAAGCGTAGTAGTTAATCTTATTATCTTGTGCAAATTTGACTAATGCAGCTTTGATTTTAGCAGCAGTTTGTCTTTTCACTCCCTCACTAGCATTAGAAGGATACGGATTTTGATTTTCTGCATCTTTACGAGCTTGTTCCATTCTTAGAAAATCGGCATCGGTTATTCCATTGAACCTTCCTGTATTAATGGTTACACCACCAGTTGTACTTGGAGTACCTCCTCCTTTACTACCACCAACAGGTGAAGTTCCTAAACCACCTTTTGTATTCGATGGAACATAGCGTACACCAGTATTTAAGTTTTGGGCATCGATAATTGAACCACTTTTACCGCTTTCTGCATCATTTGTAGGCAGACCTGGGTCAATTGATGCGTCTTGAATACTTTCTTTCTTTTTATATAGCATGTAGCCTACAATTCCAATCGCAGCTACACCACCAGCTATTAATAATGTCTTGTTCATAATACGTAATCTTTATTTGCTATGATTTGTAAAATACCACTTAGTCTATCGTTGCTTTCTGCAACTACTTTGTTATTAGAAGTAAACTCTCCATTTTTGTATTGAGTTCTAAAAAGTGGTTTGAATTCACTTTCTTGAAAAGAAACAATATCCATTTCATCAACCTCCACCTTTACATTGTTATCGCCATCCTTGATTGAAAAAGCAATCGATTTTACTTTGCTATCACTAGGACTAGCTAAAGGCGAATAACCCTTAGTGCTTAACTCACTAAAAAGACTTTTCAAATTAGGAGGAAGAGAATTTACATCCTTTTGATTTACGGAAGTTGCTGCTTTCGTTGTCTTAGGACTTTTCAAAAGCAAATAAAGCAAGCCTATTCCTAGACCTGCTACAATTATTTTGGATGTTACTTTCGTTGCACTAGCCATTATAGCATACTATCGTGAGTATCTACGTAATTTTTTGTACCTCCATGCATCATTCCTTCAAGATTGCTTTTAGTTTTAGAATCAGTGAAGTTCAATGAAGATGCATCATTTGGAAATTTCAATCGAACTACTTGCTTAACCATTTCATTCATCTCATTGTCATTTCCATTGAAGCTATTATCATTTAGCTTAAGTGTAAATTGACCATTTAAGTAATTCCAAGTTCCATCGAACTTTTGACCTGAGCCAACTAAAGATGGAAGCTCAATCCAAAAATATCCATTCGGGGTAAAATTGGCGAGAATATCATTTGGGGTGAAAGTTCTATCTACAACAGTGAATTGTGTACGCGAAGCATCGCTGTAACTTGTTGGCATAAAGCCTGAACTCTTCATTTGGTCTGTTAAAACTTGTAGTCCATTTTGGGTATTACCAACTACTTGACCACTACCAGTTGCTTTATACTCTTCGCCATACTTAGCCCATGCTTTGCGTATGAATGAATTGTCTCTCTTGCCAGATGGGTCTAACTTTATTTCTTTTGCGTAAGCAGGGTACTTTTGATTTACCCAAGCACGAAACGTATTACCCTCAGCATCGGTATTAAAAGGAGTGGGTGAAAGCGCAGTTGTAACTGTGTTCACAATATTTTGAATTGTGGGCTGGGATTCTGGTGAAGGTGTTGTTGTCGTAGCCTCACCCTTCTTTGGCTTATTCTTAAAGTAAATATATGCGCCAACGCCTAGTCCTATAACTGAGACACCACCAAGTGTCCACCAAATCCAATTGCTTTTGTTTTGTGCCATTGCTTAATTTTTTTTACATAACCTTATGAGAATTAAGGGAATGTATGAATCAAAAATAACTACTAATGCTTACCCATACAAATGACCTCTTTTGTCATTATTCAACGCTTTATTTGACTACAATCAAAAAAAGACAAAAAAAGCAGCATATTTTTGCATTCAATGATTTGATTATTAGCTTAGTAGCTTATTTGATGGTTATTTGATTAGAAAGCGTACTTATCCCTATACCCTAAAATCACATTGAAGGGTTGCAAAAAAGTTGAGAAAGTTTTTTTGAATCTTGTCTACAATCCGACAAGGAGGAGGGTTAGAATAGCTGTTCCTGCAATCTTAAGACCATCTCTTTGATACCACTTTTTGTTATCTTCTAAAGTGTAACTATAAAGTTCATCAGTCTTTGTATGTGGATTCGCATTCCTCACGTAAACGACTTGTTCTTTTTTCTTAAACCATCCTTGCTTTCGCTCACCTATTTCAATGTTGAACTTGTTTGTAACGCTCAAAGAGTCAAACGTTAGAACGCTATCTGCTATTGCTCCTTTCATTACAAGCCATCCATCATTGAATTCAAATGACTTTGCTTCAATTGTATCGTAGCGCATTATGAAAAGAGTATCATGCAATGGCACTTCGATTTTATTATATACAGTATGATTTCGAATCTGAACTTTTGTTGTGAGGGTCTTTAACTCATCTATTTCTTTGAGTTGTGCTTCAATATCATTTGTCTTTTGGAGAATGACATTTTGTGCAACTGCTATCTCTCTACCTTGCTCATCAACCTTCTTCTCTAGCTCAACTTTTTCTTGTGTCATTTGCAAAAGTGATGACACCGCTTCATTGTGCTTTTTTTCTAAGTTGCACGATTGAAATTTCATCATGATGATGATAATTGCCATTAAGGCAATCAAAACGTTTTTGATTGTGTTGTTCATAAAGTATAATATTAGTTAGTTGAAAAAAAAACGAAAACCCCACGGTATTCGTGGGGTCTAATGTAAAAGGAAGATGTAAATCTTTTTACTTTTTTGATAACTTCATAAGAAGAACCAAATTCGCGATACTTAAGCCAATGATAATCAGATTGTGTACATTCTGACCACCTAGGAAAGTGTCTGGGTTTTTGATGTCAAACATGATTTTACTTTTTTGTTATTTGATAAATTGCTATACCACCAACGACCAAAGATAGCACAATTATGATTGCTATGTAGGGATGTCTTTTAAGTTTACTTTTAATCTCATCAACTATTTCTAAACCACGCTGAAAACTGCTAGCCCTTTCGTTGATACCATTAGTTCCACCATTGATGGCTCTAGTGATGTTTTCATGTACTTTCCAATTGTTAGTAGAGTCGATTGGCTCTTTCAAATTGAATTGGTCTGCCCATTGATTCAAGTTAAGACCACTACGTACTCTATCGTGCCAAAATATTGTACTAACCTCAGTAGCAAGGTCTGGTTCTAAAACTAGTTCAGGATTATTTACCAAGTCCTTACCAACCTTTTTAGACATATCCTCATAGTTGCTTCTTCCGCTGAGTTGGATTAATCCTCTTCCTTTGAATTTTTTCCCATCGCCAGGATATATATTGCCTAAATCTTCTCTTCCTTCATATTGTTCACCACTAGCATATTCCTCTGTTCTTTTAAGATGTGCGCTTTCAACTGCTATTTGAGAAAGAAAGCCTAAAACGCGAGAAGGCGTATTAATTTCATACTTATTCATGTATTTGTTTAAGTATGGTCGAAACTTCTCAGCGTTCTCTAAGGAGCTTCCAGTTGCTTTCGCTATTTGTTCTGCTGTTAAATTCATAATTAGCTTTTTTTCATGGAAGAAATGCGCTCATTCACATATTTCCAATTTGTTACATTCCAAATGTTTTCTAAATAGTCCTTCCTACTTGACTTATACTTTAAAAAGTAGGCATGCTCCCAAACATCAATACCAAAAAGCGGATATTGATTAATCATGTAAGGATTGTCTTGGTTAGCCATCGTACAAATAGATGTCGAGCCATCCCTATCCATACACCACCATACCCATCCACTACCAAATATTTCAATTCCTTGCTCTACCATAATGCGCTTAAGATTCCCAACACTTAGGAAATCTCTTTTGATAAGTGCTAAACATTCATTCGCTGGCTCTGTGCTTTTGCTATGGGGAGTAAGAAAGTTCCAAAGCATTGAATGATTCAAATACCCTCCACCTTGTTGACGAAATTCTTTTGGATATTGCTCATGATTCTTTAGAACATCTACAATACTCTTCTTAACACCATATTTTTGATATGCAAGATTCAACTTTTGAGTATATGCAGTATAAAGGTTATCATAATGAACCTTCATGGTTTCACTATCGATATAAGGCTCTAGTGAGCTATAATCAAATGGCAAAGGATATTTTTTGTACTCAATCGTTTTCATAATAAATCATCATCTTGCTTATAGCTTTTCTTCACTCTTCTTGATGAAACAACTCCATTAGCGGTTGAAGACTTGCTCTTCTTACGCATGAAAGCACTAAGTCTAGCTAAACCCCAAGCAGTCCTACTATTGGGCTTATTGTTAGTTATTGTAGGTCTATGTGATTTGGAGTAAGCACCCATACCCCTACGCACAATCGCTTTTGCAGTAGCTAAAGTTATTTTAGCATCGTTTTTAGCATTGTACTCTTTTACTTTATCCTTAATGCTTTGTTGCAACGAGGATGAGAAAGAAATTTTTCTTGCTGCGTCTGCGCTAGAGGCAGAACCACTAGCATTGCGCTTGGAGCCATAAATCCTTTCTTTAGGAGGACTTGGTGTTTGTGCAAGACTCTTTCTTCCTCTCCTCATTGATTCAGTGATTTCAAAATGTTTTCGGCTACTATTTTATGACCTTCAGCCGTAGGATGTATTCCATCATTAGTCAAACCTTTCAAATCGTACACAGGAACAAAATTGGCTCCTTTGATAGATTGCGGTAATGTTTTTTGAAGTTGCTTTCTTTTTTCGATGATGGGAAGCCAAGTTTCTTTAGAAGTATGGTAGGCATCAATTGGCATCTTATTCGGGTCGGAAAAGTTATCGATGCGATAGCCTAATGTGACAAAAGCATCAGCACCATTATTGTTCGCCATATTGACCATTTCTTGAATATTCGCAACAACGCTATCTACACTAGCCCCAGAGGAAACATCATTACCACCACCATAGATGTAAACTCTATCATACTTTTTAGATGCGAGTTTTGATGGCAAGTTTTGCTTCATCCAAGTTGTGTTTTTACCAACCAATGCTAGAACGTCAATATCATATCCTTTCGATGCTAATTGAGCTTTTACCAAGTTAGGATAAGTAAAGGATATAGGTGAACCATTCTCTGTTTGAATAGCACTTTGTGAATCGCCCACAAACAAAATCTTTCTAGCGTTTTTATTTTTCAAGCGAAACTTTTTTGATGCATAAATTAAAACAACAGTCAAAGAGATAGCCGTAACTATCCCAATACCTAATAATATTTTTGTACTTGTTTTCAAATCAAAATCTTATTGTTTCACGTGAAAAGCTACCCTTGTTGAATACGTGATTCATCAGTTTTTATGTTCTTTCCTAGTACACCAACTAAGGCTCCACCACTCAAAAGAGCAAGGAAAATTCCAAACTTTTGCTCGACACTTTTGCCAAGGAATATGCTGCTTCCAACTACTATGCTCCACCAAATTGGATTAAGACCATAGTAAGCTAAAGCATTTTTTGTCCAATATTGTTTTGGTGTAATAACTCCATCCTCTAACTGATTCTTCCATTTCTCAGTAAGGTTGAAGTAAAGAGCATCCGCAGGCGTTGGAATAATATCACTAAGGATAAGACCGACCCCAGTTGCTATGAATATTGCATTAGTTGGGCGTTTCATTGCTTTCTATTTTTTCTTTTCTAAATGAAAATTTATCTACCGATGAGCTTCCTAAAGAAACACAGCAAATGTACTTGATACCATCTACAATAACCTCACTAGGTGATTTGCAATCAGGGCATAAAATCGTATATATAAGAGCAGCGCAAAGAATGATAACGCATATAAGGGCGATTAGCCTTTTGCTACTCACCATACCACGTTCATCACTTAATAGGCTCTTTAAGAATTTCATTTTGTTCCGTTGTATTTCTTATTAAGCAATACCAAACTATATCCTAAATATCCAATAAGGAGAATTACCGCTATCACATCAAGCTTCATCTTGATACGAGTCAAGACTTGAAGTTGCTTCATGTGGTCTTGCTCCTCTTGAGTTTGGGTTGGAGGACTTGTTTGGGGAGTTGAGTTTGCCATGTTTACTGCGTTGCCCATTGCTGGATTAAAAAATCTCATTACCAAAGTATTTTATCGGCAAAAAAGCCATTACTACCACGCTTGTGGCGGTCGCTTTCGTGTCGTGTTTTATATGCTTTTCTTCTTTTGTTAGCCGTTCCCTCAGGCACTTGACCTTTCTTCTCTTTCTCCATGAAAGTAGGATAGTCATTCATACCTAAAGCACCAACCGATGCTAGCTTTTCACCTTCTTTATTGAATACATCGATTTTTTTGCCTTTGTTTTTACTAGGCTTTATTGTCACTCCAAGTTTCTTCGCTTGGTCGTAACTATACTTTTTGATTTTATAGCTCATCGAAGTCCTCCGCTGTTAAAAGTGTGTATGTAAACTTATTGCCATAGTTTTTTATGGCTTTTTCAACGACATCCATAAAAGCATCGAAGTCGTGGGGATTTTTGAAGACTTGACATCCTGCTGACCATCGTGTGTTGAGTTCCGATTCAAAAATCGGATTTGTACGGTGTATATTGATTCCAAATAAGCCTTCCTCAATAGAGCTTGGGTCATAGTCAGTGATAAAATCCTCATTGTTATCTCGATAAACTTTTACTGGACTTGATTGAACTAAAGCTTCGTATTGTCCTTTGTGAAGACCTTTACGATAAGCACCTTTATATTGGCCAGGGACGAGTAAAGCAGTTCCTTTTGCATTCATTGGATGAGCTAGCCAATATGTTCCTGCATCTGTTGTAGCTGAGTAATAATCGCATCGCCAAAAATCAAAGTTGTCTTGATAGATAATAGCAATGAAATCTTCAAAAGAACCAGCTTCCCTTTTTGCTGAACGAATGCCTACTATATTTAAGTTATACTGCCCTTTCTCAAAAAATTCATAACCCTTCTTCTTAAAGACGTTACGAATCAGCATCATTTGCATTTTTTCTTGTTGTGTCATTGTATTAGTATTCCTCTTCGATATAATAATGATTCTAGTTGTCTTTGCTCGGTCATAAACTTAGTGTGTAGTTCACTAGCAAACGCTTGATTGAACTCCCTCATAAAAGATAGGCTTGACTTAACATAGTTGAATGTTAGATATACCTCTGTTGTCGGTAGAATGACGTATTGGAATTGGGTGTTCGTTGAAACATCAAAATCGTCTACATCTATCATGTGCAACGAGGCTGCATTATCTTGCCAAGGGTCAACGGTTGGGGTAGCACCTATGCTCATATAATTACCATTTACATCGTAAGATGCATAGCTTATGTTTTGCAAAACTTGATTGGGATTTGTGCTGTAAAGATTCATTCCCATTATCTTGTATACGTTTCCTACTTCGCTATTTTGAATAAAGGTGATGCTTGTAGGAGAGTTGATGGTAACGTAAGGATTGTTAGTTACGTAGCTTAAAGTTTGTATTTTGGGAACAAAAGTGGGCGCAGAACTAAATTGAAATTTTTGAATAGTTGAAAGCGTAAAAATGAAATCGTATGTGGAGCCGTTAGGTGTTTGTTGCACATAGAGAGAACCCACATTTCCAAAACTATCTGTTATTGGATTAACCGCATTCATCAAATCTTGCAAGGTTTGGCTAGGAAGCATAATTGCTGTCGAAATCAAAGTATTAGTAATGTCGGTTGCCCCAAAAGTGCAAGGAACATTAAAAACCCCATTCGTTAATTGACTTATCGTCAATGATTGAGAAACTTGGATAGTGCCTGTTGTGATGCTAGTTTGAGTGGTGCTATCACCACCAAGGTTGAATAAATTCAGCGTAAAAGGTGAAGCACTTGCATTTTGTATTTGCAAGCGAAAAGAGTTATCTATATTTAGATTCCTTCCTATCATTTCAAAAACTTCATCACAATCTGAATTATAGCCCCTCCGAAGACCCCACTACCGATTGCAATGCCAAATATTTTTGCCATCAAAATCTTTTGACTTTCAATCCATTGTTCATGCCTAGAAACTTTTTCTACAAGCCCCTCTTGCGCCATCTCTTCGTCACCTATTAAAGTGCGTAGAATCCTATCAACTTTAGTGTTGAGTTCCTTTATTTCCTTATGAATAGCCACTATTTCGCTACTTTCTTTTTTTGGTTGTGAAGTCCTAATTCGTGTCATGTTTACAAGATAAATGTCCTCATGCTACGAAAGTAATAAATATGTGCTTATGTTCGCATTTCGATTTATGCAACTAACATGAAATTAGACCCTCGATTGAGTATGGAAATCCTTAAAGACAAGTTTATTATCCTAACAATTAGTGGAGGCGTTGGCAAGAACATTTTAGCGACAGCACTTGTCAAAGCAATTAAGAGAGAATACCCAGATTACAACGTTGTTATCCTTACAGGTTGGAGAGACGTTTGGATGTTCAATCCCTATGTTTATCGATGCTATGCGTTTGGTAATGCTCCTTATTTCTATTCAAACTATGTGAAGGGTAAGGACGTTAAGATATTCGCTTTAGAGCCTTATCAAACTGAAACATACATTCTAAAGAAAGAACACTTACTTGATTCGTGGGCAAAAATTTGTGGGATTGAGTACAAGGGTGAGTCACCAGAGCTTTTCTTCAATCAACGCGAAGTAGAATTCGTGAACAATAACATTACGAGGAATGACCCAATTCTTTTGGTTCAAACTCATGGTGGTGCGCCTAGTGACCTTAAGCATTCTTGGATGCGCGACTTGCCAATCAATATCGCTCAAGATGTTGTTGAGCATTTTCGTGGTGAAGCAAGAATTATTCACGTGAGAAGGGATGACCAAATCGCTCTTCAAAATGTTGAGCAATTTAAAGGAGGCTTAAGAGAACTTTTTGTATTGGTAAGAGAAAGCAAGTATCGATTATTGATTGATAGCATGTGTCAACACACTGCCGCTTGCTTTGGCAAAAAGTCTACTGTTTGTTGGATTAGAAACTTCCCAAATGTTCTTGGCTATTCATTACATGACAATTTTGTTTGTGATGCACAAGATGAAATAGACACCCTAGATTTCTCTGTATTAGAGCCTTATGACATTAGTGGGCCAGTTATTCAGTGTCCTTTTAGAGAAGGAACACAACTATTTAAGACTGAAGACCTAGTAGCTTCTATTCGTACTCAAGCATAATCTAAAATTCAAAATACGTGAAAAAGACAATCTTCGTAAGTGGGTTGCCAAGAGCAATGACCACTCTTATGTGCAATGTTCTAGCTAATAATCCTCGAATCGGTGGTGGTGAAACATCTCCTCTTTTAGAATATATCTATGGTGGTCGTGCTAACTTTAGCCAAACGCCAGAGGTAAAATCTTCTTTGACGGAGCAAGACATGACCGATAGCTTCATTAGCTTTTGTAAAGGAGGAATGGAGAACTATGCTCAAACCATTACAAAAAAGGAAATCTATCTTGATAAGTCACGTGGATGGCTACATTACCAACCTTTTCTTAAGAAGATAATGCCTAATCCTAAGATTATTGTCATGGTTCGTGACTTAAGAGCTATTGTTTCTAGTTTTGAAAAGAAATGGAGAGACAACCCCCACGTTATGGATTCGAGAGATAATCCCCAACAACAAGACTTTGTAACAGTAGAGCAACGGGTAAATCACTTTCTTCAAGATGCACCTTTGGGTATCGCCATGAAGCGACTTTATAACGCGGTCGAAACAAAAACTATCAATGATATGTTAGTCGTAAGAGCTGAGGACTTGACCTCAAACCCAGAGAAAACGATGCAAAGAGTTTATGAATTCATTGAAGAGCCTTACTTTCCTTTAGACTACTCGAACATTCAACAAGTGACTGTTGAAAACGATAGAATAGCTGATTATGGCATTTATGGAGACCATGAGATACGTAGTAACATCCAACCAATGAAGAAGGATTACAACGAAATCTTGGGCGCACCTATATGCAACTCAATCAAAGCAAATCATCAGTGGTATTTTGACATATATAAGTATTTCTAATGGGAAACACAATTTGGTTAACTGGCTTAAGTGGTAGTGGTAAAACAACACTAGCCAAATACTTAGAGCATTTTATCATGACCGAGGCTATCATTATCGATGGAGATGACTTACGCAAGGGTATTACTGCTGACCTTGGCTTCTCTATGGAAGATAGAAATAAGAATGTCGAAAGGGCTGCTCACGTTTGTAATATCTTTAATAAGAATGACCTCAATGTAATTGCTTGCATCATGTCTCCTATGGAGGAGCAACGTGTAGAAGCAAAAGAGATAATAGGAAAGGATAACTTCTTTTTGGTTTACGTGTCATGTGATTTAGATACTTTACGCAAAAGAGACCCAAAAGGACTTTATGCTAAGTATGATGCTGAGGAGATAACTAACATGGTAGGCATTGATTTACCCTATCAAGTTCCAACTGAGCCAAACATTGTCGTGAACACAGCTGTCTTTGAACTTTATGATTGCGCTCAAATGATTTCTACTAGCTACAATAAGTGGATACTAAACAAATACACAACAAATGGAAATTTTACTCAGATTCAATCACAGCGCACAAAACGATAATGAGCGTTGGCGTTTCGTTATCGATGGAAAGGAGCTTACATGTAGTAATGTAATATTCCATTGCCCTGTGAAAACCGTGAAGGTAAAGATATGGAATACGCTTACCTTAACCAATGATGAGAAATGGCATATTACTCCAATCAATCCTAGAAAAATCAACATTAACGTAGAGAAAAACGAAATCGAAGTAATATGAGCGCAAACATGTTTATAGGGCGTTATCAATCGCCCCACAAAGGTCATCAAGCAATATTTGATACATACTTGAAAGCATCAGAACCCATATTAATTGCGATTCGAGATGTTAAGACTGACGAGAAAAACCCACTTACGGCACAACAAGTGCAAAAGTTGTGGCAAAGCGTATACCAAGGTAATCCACTAGTTGAGGTTATCATCATTCCTGATATTAAGTCAGTTAATTATGGACGAGGTGTAGGCTACGAAGTTAAGGAGATTCAAGTCACGCAAGACATCTCTAACATTAGTGCCACGCAAATACGCCAAGAGATTAATCTTGGCGTAGATGATTGGAAAGCGAATGTTGATTCTTCTATTTGGGGGCTTCTTGAAAGCTATCTTAAAGAGAAGTAATTACAACGCTATTTGATTTGCTTGGACTTGAGATACCCATCTCATGTTCGTAGCGTTTGCACCAATTACATTTACCACAAGTCTTGCTGGCGAGTTTGCTACGTTAACGTTGATAGTGATACCTCCTGCGCTTGTATTTTGGTGTAGAGTATTTTGGTTGAGCAAAGTAGCTGTTCCACCAACATTTCTAGCAAGTATAACTTGAGACGCATAAGCATATTGCACACCTGTTGATTCTTGAATACCAACTGTGTTGATGTTCGCTGAAATTACCGAGTTGTTCAAAATAGTTATGCTTTGAGTAGCGGTATTACCATCTAGATAAAGCTCTGTGCTTGCGTTGTTCGTTGTTCTATTCCAAAGAAGGAATTGAGAGTTTTGCCAAGTACGTGTAGTTGGAGTGAAAGTACCTTGTGACCAAGATTGTTCACCATAACGATAGCTACAAGCATATTGACCAGCACTAGTGCTATGAGCGCAAGTAGTAGCGTTGAAGCATCCAAATGGAATGAAGGAGTTAGCCACACCACTATTGATGCAGTTACAACATCCATTCAAAATGGTCGAATATTGTTGACCACAAAATATAGAGTTGCAACTACCGTTTACGATTGTATTGAAACAACCTGTGCGACAAACCGTATTCAAACATCCATTGGATACTTGGTTGTAGCAAGATGTATCGCCTACAATATTTCCTAAACCAGTGCCTATTAATGATGAGCAAGCGAAGTCATTGATAGTGTTTTGACATCCACTAACTACCGCGCTATAATCCGAGCAACATCTCACTAGGTTAGCGCAACCACCTACAATGCTACCAAACTGGCTAGCATTAACATTTAGACAACCTGCGCCAATAAATGAGAACCCTGCGCTTGGATTTACCACACAGTTTCCACCACCACCACCCAAGAAGCTATAAGGAGAGCAAACAAGGTTATTTATACCACCTACAATCGAGGAGAAGCCATTCGGGCCGCATAATAAGTTGGAATAACCTCCTACTATGCCACTACAACCCATCGCAACAGTGTTGGAACATCCACCAACAATAGAACTATTTCTACAAGTTATTGCAATATTTGATTGACCACCTCCTACAAAGTTATATGAACCTGGTGCGCAGTTTCCAGCTCCACCAGTAACTACAGCATATTGACTTGCTCTATTTTCTCTACCACCACCAATAAATCCAGCTGTACCAGCAGATATGTTGCAAAAACCTCCACCTACAACTGATGAATTATTTGCTGTGTTACAAAAACCTCCAAGTACACTAGCAGCAGCTCCATTAACGGTGTTGCAGCAAGCTCCTAGAACAATGTTTCCATCTCCTGTGCAAGCGCAATTGCAAATACCAAATACCAAGTTGTTACAACTTGTAGCGCAACTATTGTTACCACCTAAGATAACACTTTGAGTACCATTAACGCAAATGACGTTGCAATTACCACTTAAAATACTTGCACAACAACCTAAAACTGTGTTCTTGAATCCACCTACTATTGTCGAATTATCACCACAAACTATGTTGCAACACCCACCACCAATGTATGATAGAGTTCCTCCGTTGAGTTTATTGAGCGTACCACCAACTATTGATGACAATGGACTGAGTGCTAAAACTAGGTTGCAGCAACCACCAATTAAGTTGGAGCAATAGCCTCCTAATACGTTACATAAACCACCACCAAGAACCCCATGATTAGCAAGATTGCAATTGAATTGACCACTACCAATGAAAGCACTGCATGCTAGCATTTGATTACAATTACCACCAGCAATTACAGAACATCTTGCTTGATTAACGTAGTGACCAAAACCACCTAAGATAGAAGTATGCAACGATGCTTCTCGAATATAGTTGTTTTGACCACCACCAATGACAGTCCATTGCGCTGCGACAGTGGTTCTATTAAATAATCCACCACCTATAAATGAATAATAGCCACTAGCTGTGTTTGTAGAACCACCTACAACAGAGGCTAGGCAATCAGCTATATTTGATAAACCACCAACCACTAAGGAATGTACCCCTGTTGCTTGGTTATTACAACCACTTAGTGCCGCGCTATAATTAGCGGAAGCGGTATTTGATACACCACAACGTATAGTTGAGCATGTACCACCTCCCAAAATCATAATACTACCAAATGAGCTAAATGGAGCAAATTCCACTTGACCACTAGTGCAATTTCTTAAGAGAACTTGGTTTGTAGCACTAGGCGTTGCACAACAAGTTGGCGTATTTACAATGTTTGCATTATTAACAAACGTTGTACAAGCTGCGTTTGCACAAATGTTACTTCCTAAAATAAAGGATTCGCTAAACGTACATGAGCAATTGTCTTTACCACCTATTATGACACTAAAAGTGCCATCGGTATAGTTATTACAACCACTTAAAGCACTACTACAATCCGCGATAGCGCAGTTATTTAATCCACAACGAACCGATGACCCAACGCCAGTATCAAGTACAATGATTCCTGTGCCACCACCTCCACAAAAAGCACTAAATGGAACAATCTCTACTTGTCCAGTTGTGCAGTTACGTGAAAGTATTTGTTGAGTCGCGCCTGGACTACCAATACACACTGGCACATCAAACACATTGAGGCAGTTGACAAATGTGGTGCAAACCTCATTTGCTGTAATGTTGCTTCCTAGTATAAATACTTCATTACAAGTATTTGTGTAGTTGTTTTGACCACCTAAGATTACACTAAAATCTCCATCCGCTAAGTTTGAAACCCCTGCAAAAACAGCACTGCAATTTCCACTTGCGGTAAGACCCAATCCACAACGAACACTTGAACAAGCTCCTGAGCTAAGGACAATTACACCAGTACCACCAGCTGGGAAATCACTGTATGGCGCATATTCTACTTGACCCGTGGCTAGATTACGAATGAGAACTTGGTCGGTAGAGCCTGGAATGATGCAAGTAGGCGTGTTTACGATGTTCGCATTATTTACAAACGTTGTACAAGCTACGTTAGCACAAATATTTGAACCTAAAATGTGAACCTCACTAAAAGTGCAAGTCTGATTGGTAGTTCCACCTAATATTGAAGAATATGTAGAATCACTTGTGTTTTTACCACCACCAACAATAACACTACTATCTCCACCAGAACATATAGTATTAGTACCACCACCACCTATAAAAGAACCATTAGCTGAGAAAATACAATTTGCACTACCGCCAACTATTGTGTTATTGAAATAACCTGTATCTGTGCAGTTTGCTTGACCGCCACCTATAAATGAATAGTATGCTGAATTTGTATTGCTTGTTCCACCAACCACGACAGAACCATATGCAACACTATTAACAATATTACCACTACCTCCCCCAATAAAGGAGCATTGAGCTAACGCTTGGTTTGTTGTTCCTCCAACTATGGAGGCATAATAACCACTTGTGGTATTAGCACTACCTCCCGAAATCGTGTTTTTAACACCACCGGCTACGTTACCACATCCACCACCAACATGCGACCAATTTCCAATTGCACAATTACTCTCTCCACCACTTATAGATGAGCAATTAGCAACTGAACAATTGAGATAGCCACCAGAAACAGTGGATAATATTCCAATCGCGCAATTCGCTGTACCACCACCTACAAAAGCACCATTCGCACAAGCACAATTTGCATAACCACCTACTATGCTTGAGCATGCGCCATTGGCATAATTGTTTTGACCACCTAAAGAAGCACTATAAGCACCACTAGCACAGTTGGAAACGCCACAACGTACACTTGAGCAAGTTCCTGTATCAAGAACGATGATTCCACCACCACCTCCACCACAGAATGAGCAATAAGGCACATATTCTACTTGACCACTAGTGCAATTACGTGATAGTATTTGTTGAGTCGAGGCTGGACTAGCTATACATGTTGGTACATCAACAATATTAGCCGAGTTTACGAATGTTGTACAAATCGCATTAGCGCAAATGTTTTTACCTAAAATAAATACATCAGTGTTTGCGCATGTCTTGTTAGCGCATCCACCCAATATAACTGACCCATTGGCATCAACTACGTTTCGACAACCATTAAGTATTGTGGCAAAATTTCCAAATGAGCAATTGCAAAAACCATCACCTATAAATGAAGCACATCCACAAGTTGTATGTCTAGCACCATTACCAATACTATTGTAAGTATCGCAAGCGACATTTGAAAAACCACTAGTAACAGTGGCGAAATTACCAAGAGTGCAGTTACTGGAACCATTTGTAATCGTGTTGTAGCATCCTCTAGTGACATTGACATATCCATTAGCAATAGTTGAGAAGCATCCATAAGCGCAGTTACTACCACCACCAACGATTACACTATTTTCACAACATATAATGTTACCTCTACCACTTATGATAGCTGATGAACATGATAAATTTTGGATAAGATTACAAACTCCACCTCCAATGAAGCTACTGTCTGAAGCTGTACAAATAATATTCCTTGAACCACCACCAATACTAGAATAAGTTGAAGAAGAAATTTTGTTTGTATCTCCGCCACCTATTGATGAGCCATTACTAAATCCACAAATACAGTTGTATCCACCACCACTAATGGTAGCGTAATAACTAGAACCACTTGTTAGATTAAATATACCACCAACGATAACTGAGTTTTGAGAGCAAGTCTTATTTCCTCTACCCCCAACAATTTGAGAGTTTGTACATACTGCGCAGTTAGTTGTACCACTTACGACCAATGTGCAAGCTGCGCAAGCGATATTTCCAGCACCAGAAATAACCATTGAATTGGTAGCTAATGCCTTGTTATTACATCCAGCCACTACTGTTGAAAATGCTGCTGTTGCACAATTTGTTGCTCCACCTACTACAATCGAACAATTTGCACAAGAGCGATTGGCCGAGCCTCCGACAACTAAAGATAAGTTCGCAAAACTACAATTATTACAACCACCTAAAGCTCCACTACACACACCACTAGCGCAGTTACCCACACCACAACGTATAGTTGAACCTACACCTGTACTTACAACCATAACTCCCGCGCCACTTCCTGTGAAAGAAGAAAATGGAACATATTCGACTTGTCCAGTCGTACAATTACGTGAAAGGATTTGTTGCGTAGATGCAGGACTTGATATTGCTGTTGGAACTAAATTGAGGTTAGCACAATTCAAGAATGTTGTGCAATTTTGATTAGCGCAAATTTTAGAACCAGATATGAATACCTCACAGAATCCACAAGCATCATTACAACAACCACCTAAAATGGATGAGCAACATGAAGTTGGCTGAATAACATTACATACTCCACCAAGGATTGCTGAGGCAGAAGCACAAGCACAATTTTGACCTCCTCCGATAACGGATGAATTAAACCCAGTTGCTTTATTGCATGCGCCACTACCTATAAAGGCATAATAACCACTAGCTGTATTACAATATCCACCACTAATTGTACTTGTATTTCCACAAGCAACATTTAGATAACCACCCCCTACTGATGCTGCCACATTAGTAGCCGAGTTGCAAAAACCTCCTACTACAAGACTACCATAATTAGCAGAAGCGGTATTGCCTATTCCTCCTCCAACGAAAGAAAACGCACCACTAGAAATATTGCAAGTACCTCCACCTACTAGTGACCAATTGTTAATAGCGCAATTACAACTTCCACTTAAAGCTGCACTGCAATCTCCACTAGCGCAACTATTGACACCACATCTAACACTAGAGCAAGTACCACTATCGAGGACTATAATTCCACCTCCACCTCCGCCACAAAAGTCACAATAATTGACATATTCTATTTGTCCTGTTGTGCAATTTCTTGAAAGTATTTGCTCTAGCGTGGCGGGAGAGGAAACATTTGCAGGGATAATGTTTATGTTCCCACAATTGACGAAAGTGGTGCAATTTGCATTGGCGCAAATGTTTGAACCCGAAATAAAAACATCATTGAACAGGCAGGTGCAGTTGTTTTTACCACCAACAATTGCTGAGTTAGTTGAACTATCAAGAAAGTTATTACAACCTCCACCAAGGAAGGAGCAATCACCTGTGTTGCAGTTTTGAAAACCACCAACAATAGTTGAAAACGCTCCACTTGCATTATTGCACTTACCTGCTCCGACTGTGGAATAGCAACCCGAAACCGTATTACAATAGCCTGCGCTTATAGATGAGCCTACACCACAAACATTATTACGAAATCCACCACCTATGGTAGAACCACAACCACACGCTGTATTGATATTTCCACCACCAATAGTAGAAAAATCTGCACAAGCTATATTGCAACATCCACCAACGATATTTGCAAAACATCCACACGCAGTATTAGCTTCACCACTACCAACAAATGAATGACAACAAGTTGCTATATTTTGTGTGCCACCTACAATTGTCGAATTATAACCACTTGCACTATTGTTGTTACCACCACCTACAAAAGTATATTGACCACTTGATGTATTTGCTTGACCTCCAACAACTGCTGAACTACAACCATTTGCACAATTACTATATCCACCTGATACATGGGTATAATAGCCACTTGCAGTATTGACTGCACCACCCATTACGCTTGATGCACATCCATTTGCAGTATTGCTTGCGCCACCACCAACAAAAGACCATTCACAAAGTGTACAATTTTTACAACCTCCAACTATTGCTGTTGTATTTGCTTCTGTGCAGTTACAAAAACCCCCACTAATAACCGAATAACAACCATTAGCTATGTTTTCACATCCACCACCAACTATTGAACCTATGCAACACGCACAATTATTATGACCTCCACCAATGATTGCATAATCTGCACTTGAAACATTGCAACAACCTCCTACAATAGTTGAAAAACAAGATTCACAAACCACATTGAGTTTGCCACCTAAAATTGATGAATAGTTTGAACAGCAAACAACATTTGCGCATCCATTTTGTATTGTGGAAAATTGAGAGTTTTCACATTGTATATTCTCCGCACCTCCTACAATTAAACCATAGAATGAGCCACTTAAACAATTTGAGAAACCACCTAAAATAGTTCCATATTGTGTAAAATTAACGCCATCACAACCAATACTATTGCTATCGCCTAATGCTATTGAATATTGTGAACCGTTTATTTTAACGCCATTTCCAATGGCAATTGATGTTGGAGAATCACAAACACAAAATGCTGTGCCAAGTCCTATTACGCTATCTGAATTACAAATTGAACTTGAACCACCACTACCATAAAGAATAGATGCATCACTATTGCAAATCAAACCATTAGCACCACCTATAATTACACTATATGTACTATCGAAAGTTACATTATTATTACATCCTCCACCAATGATTGCATAATCTGCACTTGAAACATTGCAACAACCTCCTATTATACTATTATAATTGCCACTTAAGGTGTTGCATTTGCCATTAGCAATAAGCGAAGAACATGAGCTAGTAATTGAATTACAGCAACCACCACCTATAATTGAGTATTTAGAACCTGATGCTATGCAGTTCAAGTAACCACCACTAATCGTGGAATAATATGAATTACTTAGGTGGTTACATGACCCCCCAACAATTGAGCTATATTGACTATTACTTAAAAGTTGATTTTGTGAGCCACCTAAGACATTATTACCAACGCTATTACAAATGCAATTTTGAGTTCCAAAAGCTACCGAAAACCCACTATTACAAATTAAGTTTCTATCTCCACCCGCAATTGACCAATTAGTTTCGTTTAAGCAATTACAAACTCCACCAACAATTGTATTATATCCACCACAACAAATTATGTTCAAATGTCCACCCCCAATAGTTGAGCAACAAACACAATGAAGTTCGTTGTTTCTACCTCCCGATATAGTTGACCAGCATGAATCACAATCGATGCAACTAGAAGCACCACCACCTATCGTGCTGTAATTTGAGCATGACGTACAATGATTATATCCACTTATGGTAGCATTTGAAGCGCATACAACTTGAATATTAACACCTCTTACAATACTTGAACTACTACAACATATTGTAAGAGAGCTACCAATAGCAGTGGAACTCGGACTACAACATAAACTATTGCTATTTCCTAATCCTACACCATATGTACTACAAGTAATATTTTGATATTGTCCACCAGCAACAGTTGTACAACTTTCAATAATGCAATTGCATGCGCCTCCTACAATCGTTGAGATAGGCGAACAACAAATAGTGTTATTTGCCCCATTACCTATTAAAGAATAACGAGAGTCTTTGGTTATGCAACTACAACAACCATTTGATATTGATGAAAAGCAAGAGTTTAAATCTATTAAATTACATTCACCACCACCAATAAAGGAGAAGCAAGTACTGACACAATTGCAACAACCCCCAAGAATTATAGACTGAAAGGCTGAAGCACAATTGCAATCTCCAACACCAATAAAGCTATGACACCCTGTTGCATAATTAGTATGACCACCAACTATTGAGGCATAAGTTCCACTTGCTGTGTTACAATATCCTCCACTAACTGTACTAGTATTTCCACTTGCAACGTTGCAATAACCACCACTGATGGTAGCTGCTACATTTGTAGCGCAATTGTAATATCCTCCACTAACAACACTACCATAAGCCCCACTAGCTGTATTACCAACACCACCACCAACAAAGGAACAATCTCCAGTAGCGCAATTTAATGTACCACCAACTACTGTTGATGAAAGCGCGGAAGCACAATTTGATTTACCCCCACCAACAAAAGCGTTACCACTTGTAGCGCAGTTAGCCGAGCCACTTAAAGCGGCACTACACGCTCCACTTGAAATATTACCAACACCACAACGATAGGAAGAACATGTTCCACTGCCTAGCACAATGATTCCACCACCACCAGTTCCTGTGGCACAAATGGTGACAGTTCCAGTTCCACCACTAGGACTTATGGCAATGCCAGTACCAGCAACGATTTGGTCAACCGCGCCACCACCTCCTCCACTTCCTGCGTTAGTATATATCTTTACTAATCCCATAGTTTGCTCTTAACAATTATGTTTTGGAGTGCTTTTTCATAGTTGAAGGTATAGTTTGTTAGTTGTTGTTATGGATTTAAAGCACCTGAGCCACCAATAAAAGTTACATAAGCAGTACCACTTACTGGAGCCACAGTAATCACATCTAGTGTGTTACCACTATCTGCGTTCAATTCAATAGTCGTTGAAGAAGGAAGAGTCATTATTTGAGAAACACCATTAGTAACACTAGTTGTTCCACCATTTGTATATACACTAACGCTTCTAGCTCCTGTAATAACTAGATTACCACTAGAAAGCGTAAATAAGTATGGTTCTTGTCTATTTTGACTCATGCTAAAATTTCTTCTAATAAAATGGGTTGAATCAGCTTACTTTTGTGGTAAAGATAAAGTTTTATTGTTTCTATTTCTTCTCCTTCTTCAATAACATCCTCCAAACTTATCAATACGAAAAGCTCTTTCATTGGACAATCGAGTTTTTTAGAAAACTTGTCCAATGTCTTAGCTATAAAGTTGGCGCACATGTACTCTCTATTCATTAAGTCAAACTTCACATTCAAAATTTGATTGAATGTGATTGACTCATTGAGTCCACTAGCACATAGTTTTTTATACTTAGGTCTTTGTTCCTCTTCAGACCAAAGAATCATAATTTGAACTTCTTTGTTAGAAGCGGCAAGTTCCTCGGCAAAATGGTTAATCCCATTTCGCATAATGTTTTCTACGTAATCGTTAATCATGTTGTGTGATGTTAGTTATTACGCGAAAATACTAAGGTTCGTATGTGTAATCAATAGGTAAATTCTTCAAACCAAAAACACCATATTTGACACTCATTGTTCCTATGGTACGTACCTTAACAGACCCTTTTCTAGCATTCACTGTGACAGCAGCCACGAAAACCGATAATAGATTTGCAGCAAGTTTGCGAGGGTCGAATTGAACATCAAGAGGCAGTGGAACGCTTTGATTTTTACGGACAACGAAATTAAGGTTGCTACCTTTGATATTCGCGACTGGGGTTTCTTCGACTTGAATGACCAAATCATAGTCAGTTATTGTAAAGGTTAGGTCGCTTGGGTTGGTCACTACTAAATCGGTGGTAAAACGAAAATCGCTAATGCCAGCATTAACAACTTTAAAGTTTTGGAAACGATAAGTAATGTTTAGAAGCTTGTTTGCTTGAACTTTTAGGTAGATAAGAAACCCAGTAAGTAAAAGCGCTGTGCTTCCCAAAGCTATTTTCAATTTGTTGCTCATAATGAATTATTTAGCCATTTTGTAAGCAATGAAACCAACTACCCCAATTGCAACTACTCCTAGTCCAATGTACAAGGGGGTTCTATTTGGAGCTGATTCATTACCTGTTTGACCTTGATTTACTTGCACAGTCGCAGGCGTAGAGGTTTGTCTACGAATACCCAACATATCAAGAATACCTTGAGCCTTATCTATACCAGATTGAGCTTGACTAGCTCCTTGACTCACTTTTAGAAGAGCAACTTCACCATCATACTTAATCTTTCTAGTTTTGAGCTTTCTTTCTAACTCAGCATAAATTGCATCCTTTTGAGCCTTTACACTATCGCTATAACCTAGCGCATCTGCTTTTGCAAAGTATTCATTTCTAATACTTTCTAAATCACTTTGGTATTTAGAAGTAAGTGTTTTGTAGGCATCTGTGTCTTCAACAGAAAAATTCAGAAAATCGAGATTAGACCTTTGATGGCGTGGGTATGCCCCAAATCCAAAGTAATCTTGAAAATTGTAATCATTGATGTCCATTACTTGTTCCTCCTATAAATTATGTATCCAACAATACCCAAAGCCACTACTCCAATACCAACAAAAAGCATAGTATTGTTAGTTTGCGGTGGTGATGGCATACTTGGGCTATATGCTCCACTACTTGCCATTGCATCTGCTACACACTTATCGTAAGCATCTCTTTTAGCTCCTTTAAAAAGAGGTCTGCGGCCACATGCTGCTAAACGAGCTTGTCTAGAAGCCGAAGCTCCACTTGCTTGTCTTTGTTGTTTTATTGAACCTCCAATTTGAAGACCCGTTTGCAATAGTTGTGTTAAAGTATCTGTGCTAACTCCACTACTAGGTGTTGTAGTTGGTGGTGTTGCTACTGTTGTAGGCGTTTGAAACTCAGGAAGGAGAACTCCACTGCCAACTCCTGAATTATCACCAGTTCCGTTAAACCATCTCATTATTCTGATTTTTTAGTTAAGAAGTATGCTAGTGCGCCAGCGATACCCAAAATCGCAATACCCACTATGATTTTTTTCTTTTTGTCACTTGAATCTAAGCCCTCACGAATTTGACGAATCGCCTCTGCTTTTTCATCTGCCGTAAGGTTTGGATTATTTTGAATAGCCACGATTGGGTCTGCGCCACTTTCTTGAGCCTTAATAATTTCCTCGGCAATCTTTCTTTCTTGCGGTGTCATCGTAGCATCTACCGCATCCTCTGCTCTTTCTGCATTGGCAATTTCTTGGTTGATTCGAGCTAATTCCATTTGATTCTTGACGTTGCCCTTATCGCCTACCACTTTCACCATTTGAGAAACCACACCACCACCTGCGGCAATAAGGCTAGCGATTACCGCATCATCACCCCCAACTACATTCACAAAATCACTTTGAGCATCACTTGGCAATTGTGGATTACGACCTGCTTTAGCGCGACACTTTTTGCCACACATTAGAGGTTTTTTCTTTTCCCCTGTTGAAATAGCAAGATTCAATGACAATGGATTGCCGCCAAGTTTGCTCCACTTTTCTTCAAGTTTATCCTTTCCCTTAGAGTTTACTACGCTCAATTTGCTAGCATTACCTCTAAAATTTAGGCGAAGTAGAGCTAAAGCAGCTCCACGTGCAGGGGCAAGAGCTGCCGTAGCAACTCCCCTTCCTACTTTTTTCAAAGCACCTTTAAGCTTTTTCTTTAATTTGCCATCACCAGCAGCATTGGCAAACTCCTCGGCTTGTTGCATTTTGTCAAAAGCCTCACGTACTTTCTTGCGTAAAGCCTTTTTCTTCTCATGACCTTTTTCGCCTTTGAAAAGATTTGTTTTCTTGTCTGGGTATAGTTCTAAAACATTGCAAAGCATTTCGTCTTGCTTATTATCATAAAGGAACACACCCTTGTCCTTTTCAAAGCTATCGCTATTATTTTTTACTCTTAATTTTTGCATCTTGCTTTCTTTAGAAAGTTACACCTTGCTTTTTCAAGTCCTCAACAAGAATATCCGAATACCTTGCGCCTAACCCAAGGTAAGAGTGGCTATCAAGTTGGTCTAATAACAAAGACCTTAAATCATAAGTGGTGCTGCCCCAAAAAATATCGGGAATCGTGCGCACACCAAAGTTTTGTTGCAATTTCACCCAATCCGCTTGGTTTTTTACTTTGTCTTTGATTTGGTTCATAATACCGTCTTCGGTCGCAACGGTTTCAGCACCCGACAAACCCACCTCAATGTAACGTGATAACGCGGTCGCATCGTTATCGGTGAGAGAAGGAGATATTCCTTGTTTTTGAAGAGCGTTTAAAGCATCTTGAGTTACTTTATCGTTTTCTTGGTTTGCTTGTCTATCTCCTTTGTTTTCTTGACCTTTTTTAATAGCATTACGAATAGCAATGCCTATTAACACAAGAGACCCAAGAACACCAACGGCAATAACACCTTTTGCCCAAGTTGGAAGGTCGCTATAAAATCCTTTTGAACTTGCCATGATTAAATATAGTTTTTGTAAAGTGAGTTGCCATCGTAGTTCATCTCTACGTACTTCTCCTCAAAGTTTTTAATAAAGTCATCAATAATCTTCATCCTATCCTTGTTAATCTCCGTAGGCGATGTGACAAAGACTTGAGTAAATACGTTGTAAGCATCTACTCTAGGATAACCCAAGCCCAAATAGATAAGCAATCCATTCAAGTCAGCTTCGGTTTCATTAGCCATATCAGTGTTCAAATAGTAGTGACTAAACTCATGTAGGAGAATAGCCATTCGCATAGGAACAGTATAGCCTTCAAATTTCTTTTTGGAAACCTCAATGATTCCATAGCTACGACTTATCCTAGCTGGGGTCTTCATTGGCTTTCCATTTTCATCATAAATATCGTCTAGGTAATCAATCCTAAACATTCCATCATCACTTGTATAGACAGAGCCATGACCACTTAAATAGCCAGCCTTTGCGCTAAACTCTTCGGCAAAGCGAACAAAGTGTCTAATGGTCGGACTAGCGTGGTTGAATGCTGTAAGTTTCCTTTTAAGGGGAAGACGTTTCATTTCAACTACTCGATAGTTACCATCTTTATTACCAGTAAGTTCGTTTTCGCTTTTGACAAAAACATCACATTTATCAGGAGTAATAGGCATGCGTACATACAAACATTGCTCACCATCGATGGTACAAAAACGATTAGTGAAAGTCGTATTAGGTCTTTCACTATCGCTAACCTTCAAGTACATTTTGGTTGGTCTCGCAGTTTGAATGCGAACCATTATGGTGCAAGGCTTGTATTTAGTATGTGCTATTGCTTTCATTTATTCATTCTACGATAAATGTAAATACCACCAAATAGTAAAACCCCAGCTATGAGGATATAGGTGAATGGCACTCCTGCCACTTCCATACCTACCGATTTGTTATTTTCTTCTTGCATAGTAAAATCAACTTTTCCGTTCATTTGTTGTTCATATAGCCAATCCTTGAAAGGAATTTGACTACCACTAGCTTTATATCGTTGATTGAGGGTCATTAAATTGAAGAGCTTTTGTTACCTACAACATAACCAATGACTGCACCAATCAAACCTGTCATAAGCGCATTTTGACGAAATAGTGAGCCTAAGATAAGTCCACCTACCCCACCTACTAATGCACCATTGATTCGTTTAGAAGTTGACTCACTAACCATGTTAGCGTAGTTGCCATTCATGACCGCACGTATCTTATGGGTTTGGCTTCCTTTTGTCATTTGTTTTTGAATTTATAGTACAAATACGCTCCCACTGATAAACCACCTAGCACCCAAATCCAAGTGTATGATTTTTTCTCTACTTGCTGCTCCACAACCACTTGTTTTTCTTTAGAATTTTCGCCATTGCCATCCATGTTGAGGTAATGTTCTACTGATTTACCTAAAATCTTACTGAACATTTTCTCTCTCATCATAGACCTAGTAAGCAATGTAGCCTCTTTCATTTTATCTTGGTTTTTCTTAAGAAAAATCGACTCGTGCTTCATTAGGTTACGATAAGATATGTTCCTATCGTGATTTTTCATTTGCACATCACCTTGCTTATTGACCAAGAACGAAAGACGAACTAAGCGATTGAGCATCTTCAAGTTTTCACCATGACTTTCTATCGCCATAGCAAATTGGTTTGGGCTTTTACTCTTGTACTCGATTTGACAAGTATCAAGAATATCGGCAGTAGCTTGAGGGTAAAGCAAAAACGCCTTACTCATCTCTTGAATGATAAGGTCTTCTTTCTCATTCTTAGTGAACGTAGAGAAGTTCTTTATGGCGTTATGCTTAACTAATCTCATTTTTCTTTAATGACAAGAAGGTAAAGGACTGTGAAGAAACCAAGAGTAACAATCAAAGGAGTGTAATCCTTTTTGTCTCCACCATCTGCATTCATTTTGTCACCTCTACAACCGCTACACTTACAACCACTGCATCCACAACCGCCATTAGCATTGAAGCCCATCGAGCCACAACCGCATCCATTAGCGTTGTGATACATTAGTTGGTTTGGCGCACCTACGCGAAAAGGAGTCTTTTGAAAAGGGTTTTCGTAATAAGTACCAAACATGGCATCACCTTGACGTGCTTCAAAGTCGTCATGACGAACCTCCCTATCGATAGACTGAATCAATTCCTTATCAGGGTGAATTGCTGCCAACTTTTTCAAAGCCATATTTCTATCCATTGCAACGTACTTTTTCAATACTGTTGCTAGTTCTTCTTTAGAGCGTGGCTTCTCAAAGGTGTGACCACTTTCCATTAGAACCTCATAAGCCTCATTAGGACACTTATGCGCGATGTAATCGCAAAAAGTTATTTGTTTATTTCTCATGGAATTGAAGTAAAAAGGGGCAAAGGACTATTTGCCCAATGCCCCTTTTATTATTAAAATTCGCTTATCTTAAAGGCGTGGTCCAGGAGCCATACCGCGGGCTCCGCGTGGTGGACGCAAAGTGATAACATTACCATTAACAACACGTGGGTTGTTGTAGTCTTGTACCGCCTTACGACCTGCCAAAGCGCGAGAGATAGCAACTGTCTCACTTGGATAGAAGTAAAGAGTCAAAGTAGCAGAAGCAAGGATACGAGAAATCACGATGTTGGTGAAACCATCAATGCGATATTCGAACTTGAATGCTACCTTGTCGTTTTGGTACTGATAAGGGTCAATGGTAGGTGTCAACACTTTGGTTGCAACGTTACCGTTTACGTCCTTCTGAGTAATACTCATAGTTTCCAAAACTTGGCTAGCGTTTGCTGATGACATATAGGTCAAACCAACAGTGAACGGCTTGTTCATTGATTGGTATAGGAATTCCGTATATGTAATGTTAGCAATACCCATAGCGATGCTAATACCAGCAGTGTTACCATAACCTGGCGCACCTGTTCCAATGAAGGAATAAGCACCAAGGATGGTTACGTTAGAGATATTGGCTGCTGTGGTATTCTGAATGTTCAGAATGTAAGGCTGTGATGTTGGGGCATCTGTTGAGCCACCAAGACCATCAGCGTTATTGTAATCAGAAAATCCATAATCATCGTCTGAGAACTCGAAAGCTCCATCAAACGAGTGGAAATTGTTGTTCGCGTAATCGCGAACTTCATCGAAATATTTTTCGAAACTCATTTTATTAGAAAAAAAATTATTATTAATAAGGTTGTATCAATTATACACCCTGAAGTGGAGATTGCTCCATAGCTTTAGATGCTGCTGTTGTGGTTGTTGAGCTTGATGCAGGCTTCATTTTAAGAAACTTGTTGTATGCCCAATAACCAAATGCAAAACCTACTGCTGTTGTAGCTACTCCTACGAGCATTTTTTTGAAGTCCATTTCGTAATCTTCTTTAGAATTATTACGCCATGTACTTGTTGTATGCCCATGTACCAACGGCAACACCAATTGCGATGCTAACTGCACCTACGAGAATGTCTGTAATCTGTTTCATTTGATAAAGTTTTTTTTGTTACACTTAATTATTTTCTCAAGACACACATCTTGATTTTCAATGTCAAAGAAAATAACCAATTTTCAATAAGTGCCAAAAAACTTTCGCAACTTTTTTGCAACCACTGTTATTCTTTAGCGAAATATTTGAAGAGTAGATTCTTCATTATCGTGCTAGATGCCTCTGCGGTTGTCTTATAGACTTTTGTTCCATCTAGGTTCACACGTCTTAGCTCTGGTGCAACTACCTTGCTGTAATTGACCATCATATAGTCCTCGACTGCTTTAAGAGCCATTGCTTGAGTAACCTTTCCTTTGATTTTTCCAAAGTCAATATCTAGGTATGCAAAGAAACGCTCGTTGCCATTGTCGTATTGAAAGTCTACTAGGCATTCGGTTATCTTTAGCATTTCATATTTGTCCTCAAACTTTTTAGCATGTCTATCTACGGATTGGTTGTTCTTGTGAAAACGAATCCAGTTAGCATTTTCCCATACAGTCGTTGGTACTTTACCAATCGCTTGATAGTGCATGATGATGTCAAGGTCGCTATGACGATTAGTACAAATGGCTCCTACCACGTCTTTAGGAAAGTGGTGAGTCAAATACTTGTTAATGTCCTCGATGAGCAACATGCCCCCTTTGTAGTTCTCAAGAATGTAGTATAGGGCTTGACACACATCCTCTAATTTCATTTTAGAACCATCAGCATTAAAAGGACGTATTCTTCTAGCCTCAATCTTTGGGTGCATCGAGAAAAGTTTTACATCACTAAGCTTCAATCCTTTAATATTCGTAAACTCATCGTTTACATCCATTATTAAGACACGCCTTGGCTTAGAGCTTCCATTGAAGCCCAAGATGTATTGGTTGATTATTTGAATAGTAGTGTAGGTCTTTCCTATACCTCTTTTACCTACCGCTATACCCAATTGTGCCTCTCTCATTGTTTTGTTTTGCTAAAGCAAGAATGCAAAGTAAAGAATTAAGATGATATTAAAGCAAAAAACTTCAAACTCCTTTGTGCAAACAAATTACCGACCCTTGAGGCTCACCATAACCACCCCCATCATAAGCTAAATATGTTCCTCCTTTAGAAAACTCATGAGCTATTCCTAGTTGGTTAGCAATTATACTAGCACAAGTCATATCGTGCCTATGGTCACTCCAAGACCCAATGAAACAACCTGCTAACATGCTTTCCTTCCATCTATCAAAAAAATCACAAGCAATTTGATGGCTAAAATCTAATCCCATCATTCCACTTGAAAACATGGTCATTTTCATTGCTTCCTCCCTAGTCAAACCAAACCATTCTAGAGCATAATCATTACACCAATTGCCCACGTAGTGACCAGCTTCTTCAAAAAAGAATCCCTTTTGACTGTTAAAATCTAATATTGGCTGTGGATGTCTTATGAAATTCATTGAAGCATCAAACCAAAATACCTTTTGAAAACCTTGATTCCTTAGATATTCAATGGAGTAAACCTTGAAAGCATAAGGATTTTCGTGATGTGGTTGACTGCCAATTTCACCTTCCGTTCCAAACGTTGCTATATCAACTATTGACGATAGGTTAAGTTCGTGAAAACTAGCTATAAATCGTTTTTGCCCATACACGTAATTTGGTGAGCCAGTGATAAGATTGACAAAAACAGTGTCTTTCATGATTAAGGCTTTACAAAGAAGTGAACACTATAACCATCAACACATGTCATCGATGGAATAGGCTTTTTAATTGATTCAAAATATTGTTCAACTGCAATTTTACAGCCAGCTAGAGCGAAGTCATCGATAATAACTATCCCACCTTTGGATACTTTTGGATAAAGGTATTCTAAGCAAATAAGAGTGGATTCATGTAAATCACCATCTAGTCGTAGAACAGAAATGGCTTGTATTTCTTTAGAAGATTCGGCTAGTGTATGTTGAAACCACCCCTTTACAAATACAACATTATCAATAGGGAGACCCCATAGATGAAAATTTCCAATAACACCTTCTAGACTATGAACTGTAATGCCTGAAGAAACTAACCTTTGTTCAATAGGAGCATATTTGTTAGTCGTAATTTCTCCAATACCTGGTTGTTGATTATCAAATTCGCCAGCAAGAGGAATTCCCTCATAACTATCGTAGGCATATATTTTTCTATCTGACTTTTTTTCTTGGATAGCAACTTGGAATGCGCCTATTTGCGCCCCCGCTGCAACACCACATTCAACTAAATCGCCATTCACGTTATCGTTCAAAACCTTCAAGGCTGACTCATACGAGTTATATACTGTAACTTTGTGTGAATATGCTGATTGGCTTATTTGTTCTATTGCTGGATTCATTTTTTAGATTGTAAAAATTATGTTTTCTGCATTACGAGTGAGTTCTTTCATGCCATAGCAAAGCGCATAGCTACTAAATTTTTCGTCCATTTCTTTTAGGCTATTCCACTCAACACAAAGCACACTAACTGAATGTTTTTGCAAATCAATTTGTTGCAATATGTTCCAATCATCGCCTTCCGCATCGATACTAAGATAGTCAAAAGTTTCATCTTCGTTGATTTTATAGTTTTTGAGCCAGCTTTCCCAACTCAAAAAATTAGCGGAGGTTTCTAAAAACTTCACGCTATTTCCCCATCTTTTCAATTCACCCTCATGAACAGAGGACACCAAGCTTGTATCGCTATCTCCTAGCAATGCACCGCTTTCAAAAAACTTTTTTACCCCATTCTCGTTTGATATTCCATAGTTATATACTTGGACATTCTTATTTCCTTTATGAAGTTCTTGTAGTTTTTGATATGCGTAAAGACTAGGCTCAAACAAGTGAGCATTCCAACCATTCTCTACAAAGAGTTTGCTATTTGAAAGAGTGCTTCCATCGTTAGCACCAATCTCAACTACGGTTCCTTTTTTATCACCAAACCACGATAGGATAAGGTCATCTTCGTTGTTTTGACTATACATGTTAATTAGAATAAAATTTTATGTTCTCGTTGAAATCCTTTTCAGTTATGAATGGCTTATCTTCTACTTTCTTCAGTACAACAACTATGTTTGCTCCATCAATATAGTTTCCCATAGCATATTCTTCATCTAGCTCTAAAATTTCATATCCGTTGTACTTAGCCAAGTCAATGTAAAATTGCTTGTCTATGTAATTACAATCGTATGTGAGACAATGATTTGGCCAGTGACCTGTTTTTGGATTCTCTCGAATCATCAATCCATTCACTTTAACTAGGTCGTGAATGTTTTTATTAGCCATGTAATAATTGCCCTTAACGTGTTCTGTTGTTCCATAGTCGGTTACAACATCATACTTGCCCTTTAGGTTTTTGGAAAGAGGCTCACGTAGGTCGATAAATTCACAACCTTGATGAACTTGTATATCATAGCTATCATGCTCAACACCAAATTGCTCAAAGTATTCTTTGGCTATTTTGCCATACCAATCACCAGCTATGTAAATATTTTGTGCGCCTAATTCACACATTTTTAAAGGCTTGAAACAATCGAACTTTTCAAGTCGTTGTATGCTTAAGTGAGTTATTCCCATTTTTATAGACCACTTGCGTGGAAGATTATGTTTTCATTTATTGGTTCAATGTCAACTGGCGCATAAGCTAATAAATCGATACCACTTTCGTATTTCATTTTCAATCGATTTGCTATGATGCTACCACATGTCATATCGTGCCTATGGTCATCCCAAGACCCAACGAAACATCCAGCTAACATACTTTCTTTCCATTGTCTAAAAAATTCTTGAGCTATTGGTTGAGTAAAGTCCAAGCCAAGAAATCCTGCGTTGCCATACATCAGCATTCCATTTGCTTCTTCCCTAGTTAAACCAAAGTAATTCAAGGTAGAATCATTACACCATCTTCCAACATAATGACCAGCCTCTTGCATAATATATCCTTGCTCATCAATTTTTTTCCATACTCTATCGAGGCTTCTTTTGGCAACCACACTACTATCTAGCCAAAGTATTTTCTCATATCCTTGACTTATGGCATAATCAATTCCATAAATTTTAAAGGCATACGGATTATCCATGTGTTTTGGACATCCTAAAGAATTCTCACCCACATAGCCTAAAAACATTGTTTCTTGAAGGTACGGACTTAATGAATTCTTTAATCTTTCTAGTGCTATGAGGTAATTGCCTCTTTCATTTCCAAAAGAAAGAATTGCTTTTTTCTTACTCATCATCTAAAGGGTTTTCTATAAGGACTGCCATCTGATTCCGTAATTGGTAAAGGCAGTGGTGTGGAAAATTTGTAATGATAAAGTGGGGGTAAAATTTTTACCTCATACTTCAAGTGCGGCAAAACACCCATTGAATAAGTAAAGTCCTCACTATTGTTAAGTAGAGGGAACTTAACCAACATAGCTATATCTCTTTTAATTGGGCTGATGTGATTTGGGGTTCGATAATATTCATGTGCGCTTTCATACCATCTCCCATAATCTTTGCTTATGTACCACTTGCGTTCATTGGCACCAGAAAAAGTTATTATTCCGTTGATGCCTATACAATCGATGAGTGGATGCTTCTCAATAGTTTGAACAATTTGTTCAATGTAGTAGTCCATAACATCGTCATCGTCATCAATAAACACTATGAAATTGCCAATAGACTTTTCAAGTAGGTTGTTTCTTTTTTCACCTATTGTAATTGCTTCTGTTTTGTCAAACAAAACTTCTACTTTTTCACTAAACTCTCCCCTCTTTAACTGTGCATTTAGATTAGCCATCAAAAAGTCAAAGGTCTTCTTCCTAGACTCTAATGTGCAAATAAGGATTGAAAGTAATTTCATGGAAAGTTCAGTTGTTTTCTATTTTGATAGTTGGTACAATCTTGAGCATGAAGCTCTTTAGCCTCTGTCTTTTCGTATTGACTATCCCACAAATGCGCTCCAACGTTGGCGGGATGATTATGCACAAATAGCTGTTGATTTACATATAAATATTTGCCAAGGTTTTTAGCAACATCCATAGCCTCATTGTCACAATACACGCTTACATAACTCGGATGATAAATGTATCCAAAACGCTCATAGTAAGTTCTATCCATGATACTCATAGATGCAAGTCGTTCATTAGCATAACCATCAGGTAAGTGCAAGAACAAGTCTTTATTTGACTCAAAAACTTCTCTCAAAACAGATTCAAAATTTGGAGTGGTAATCACCATGTCATCGCTAATGTTGACCAAAATATCCCAACGATACCATTTGTCGATTTCATTCATGTCACGATTAATAGCATGTATCTTATTTAGGCTTTTACCACTCATGACCATAGCTTTTTCATATCTATGACCTACCTCATATTGATTTGCAACCAAGTAGTTATGCATGGTATGGTCATCATCATCTATGGATGTTAAGATGAAATAGTCACTATCTTGTCTACAATTATTCGTAATACTATCGATAGTCTCAAGCCAACGTGAAGGTCGGCTGCGTGTAGTAAGCTTGTAAAGTATTTTGAGTTCGCTCATAAATAATTGATTGGTCTATAAATTTCTACGTCTTCTTGATTACAAATTTTTCGATTCTTTTCCGTTAGTTTTGCTTTTACCTCTTCACAAAAGGTTGATTGATTAGCAAAATGATTATCATCCTCATAATCTAGAGCATAAAGATAATCCTTGAGAAATGGCAATGAGATGAACCAATCACTACTCAATTGCTTTCTCTTTATTCTCATGCTATAACCGATATGCTCGAATCCATATAGGTCATATCCAGTATAGAAGCCACCAACTTCTTTCAAAACCTTTTTGGTATAGAACATGAAAACACCACCACTAGCCTCGTAGCTTTCGAGCATGTGTCCATTTTGGAAAAACACACTCTTAAGAGCTACGAATGGAGCCTTGTTGTAAACGAAATGATGCTCGTTAGTTGCTAGGTGGATTTCGATGATTTTTTTCTCCCAATCTTCCTTAATAGGATAGCAATCATCGTCAAAAAGAAAAATGTAATCACAGTCTTGAAGAAAATATAGGCATTCGTTTTTCCTTTTAGCTACTCCTCTTCTGTCTTCATCGGTATCAGTAGCTACATAAAGCCTATAATTACTTTTTGTAAAACGCTTGATGTGGTCAAGACACTTTTCTAAAAGATGTGGTCGTTTATATGTAGTAACACCAATACCAATCATGGTTACTTTGAGTTAATCTCATCAAACTTAGAGGTTAGTCGCTTAAGAATCTTGTAAACATAATTTTTGAACTCGACATCATCCTTAAGTTCGCTAGCAAGATACTCATCGATTTCTTTCTTCATGTAAGAACGAATACGCTCTTGGTCATCGATATACTTGACATCACGCTCAACTATAACTTTGGCTTTCTCATACACCTCATCAAATTTATCCTTGGATTCTTTGAGTTCTTCTTCGTAACGTGGTAAGAAAACCTTTTCGTAGTGAAGTGCTTTGTCATTAACAAGACCTTCATTTGATTGAAACTTGGCTATTGCATCCATGATTTCAAGTTGAAGTCGAGCAGCTTCAAACATGTTTTTCTTAGCAACATACTCTTGTAGCTTCTTTTGACCTTCTTGAATGAAAGAACCAAGTGATGCCAAATATCTAGCATCATTTTCCAAAGAGTCTTTCATTCGCTCTTTAGGAGGAATGAAGTTTCTTTTTCTCTTCTTTACCTCGTCTATGAGTTGGGTAAAATCTTCTTCTTGTGCTTTGTTTAGGTTGACTACCTTATTCATTTTTATCGTATTTAAGTAAGTGTGCGTATTCTAACCAATCCTCCGTATTCCAATGGAATGCAAGAAGACCTGTGTGGACGTAGTAAGGAATTCCATTGTAGGCTAGGTCACGTACAAACCACGTATCTGGGGCTGCATCATTTCCTTCTACATATCGAAATGGAATATTCTTGATGGTATTTACCTTCATTAGCGTACATCCTATTCCATTCGTAAAGCATCTTTGAACCTTGCCATTGAAATACCAATGGTGAATAAAGCCAATATTTAAAGTTCCAATGAACTCGTTTTCTCGTTGTTCGCTAATTGAATATGCCTCGGTTACAGGTCTTCTTTGACCTCCACCAAATAGTTGATAAGGAACACCCACCATATCCTTCTTCGTCCAAAGAAGTTGCTCCAAAACATCCTCAGGAGGAAATACATCGCTCTCTAAGTGTAAGATGTAATCATAATGATTGTTTATAGCGTGAACTCGAATTGCCTCATGCGTGAGAGCTAGCTTCTCGATAATTGTCATCCCTGCATAATCCTTCCAATGACACTTTACTCCAAACTCTTTATT
>Ga0114963_10000126_pt1 | contig 47531 bp, 51 predicted proteins | sample C_131016_EF_Meta_FD_87019 | JGI IMG/M metagenome (GOLD analysis project Ga0114963, IMG submission 87019) | Freshwater microbial communities from Lake Croche, Canada to study carbon cycling - C_131016_EF_MetaG | ecosystem: Environmental > Aquatic > Freshwater > Lake | place: Lake Croche, Canada... | reverse complement strand
CCACTCGAGGTTCGGGACATTGTTGCGAAGGAGGTTCGTGGCTCTGTTCAGAAGAGGCGTGGTATCAACAGTGAGAACACTATCCTCAACACCTATGAGGACGAGAACAAGGTTCAGGTCAAGGACCGCAACACGACGACCTTTAAGAAGACGTACGACGGCTGGCGACTAATTGGTCGCACGGATGGATACGTGGACGAGCACAAGCGCATCGTTGATTCCAAGGCACGCACTCGCTGGTGGCCGCAGGTTCCGCTCTATGACGAGATCCAGATGCGAGTCTACATGGAGCTGTCTGGAGCGGTTGAGGCTGAGCTGTTCGAGGCGTTTCCTGACCACCGCACACGCACGACCAAGTACCTGAACGACCCTGTAAAGTGGAAGACAATCCAGGACCAGCTGGTTGAGGTGGTCGGACATATGCAGTCTGCTACGGTCAATGATGATGTCCTTCGTGATATCGTTTTCGCAAACACGGTGGTAGTCTAATAATGAAGCTTATCATGACTAGCACGGTCCCCGAGGACTACAAGAACCAAAAAGGAACAACCTATGAAACCAGGTATCTTTATACTGGGTTTGGTAGGTATAACGAACATGAGAAGACACTTGAGACAATTCAGGTTGATACCAAGGGCGAGTATGATTTTTTCAGTCGTCAGCAAGATCCCCAAGTGTTTTCAAGGGTGTATCACACTGAGCTTGTGACGGTTACGGTTTATTCTACGTCTCCTCGTGTGTGGAGCGAGACGATTGGACCAGCTACCTACTTTTTTCAAGCGATCGAGCAGGTGGGTCCGCAGCCGAGCTTCTGAGCCTGCTCCGTGACAGCCTCCTTGACCTCGGCGGCAGAGATGACTCCATCGCCATCCTTATCCAGCTTGCTCAGCGGCTTCTTGAGCTCCTCCAGCAGCTCCTTGATGGCGGCCTTCAGTACATCCTTAACGATCTTCTCAACATCAGCCTTCAGCGCATCGGGGACACCCGAGGCGACGATCTCAGCGACCTTCGTCTCGACCTTGACGGCAACAGGCTCCAGAACAGTCTCGGGCTTAACTTCATCAGACATTTGCGGTTTGTTTTATGCTTAGAAAAGGTCTGGGATATGTAAATGGACGTCTGGAACATCCTCTCCACTGGAGCATCAACACTCATACTCCTTGGACTCATTCATGTCGCTGTTTTCTACGTGGTGCGGACAATGTATCCTCCACTCCCTCCAAAGCCCGTTATGGTTGCACCGCCTCCACAGGTAAGGTTTGAGCTTCCAGTAGAGCCAGCACCGCCAGTTGCTCCTGACATCCCGTTGGTGACGTCAAAGCTGCCTCCTCCAGTTGATACTCGTGATCCTGGTCCCGCTCGTCCAGCCCAGCCCACTTTCACCGAAGCGACGAAGGAGAAGGAAGTGACCCTGTCTGCAAATGTCCCAACGTATGAGAGCCTTTTATCGGCCGTATCCTCTAGTAAAGAAGGGCAATCCAACCTCGGACCCCTTTCAGGTCCCTCAGCTTAGTGGAGTTCCAGGATGGATTTACCTGACCCATGACAAAGAAGGTAATGCCCATGCATATTTCACCGATGCGAAAGGAGACAGGACTGATGAGCTCGCTCTGGTCATGGATGAGCGAGTCTGTTGTGACACCATTTTTAGAGTCGTTCGACTGGCGCCAAAGATTTATGTGGTTTATGATCTCTTTGTCTTGAATGGTGTCAAGGTTCATGAGACTCTGAGTTTTCAGCAGCGTCAGGAACGGATTGAGACTATCCTTGAATTGTTTCATCAACCAGACTTGGTTGCATTGACCACGATTGCAGATGCTCCTGTTGGATCACATATTCGTGGCTATGAGCAGTACGACAATATCCCTGGGTCAATCGGCGTTTATATTCCTGACACTAAGTAAATGTCTTGTTCAAATATGGGCGGACGTCGTCGGTCTCGTACCCGCAAGATGCGGGGTGGCAATGGATATGGTGTCGGTGAGCCGATCGCTGTTGGTGCGCTCGAGTATGTTCCTAACATGACTTCAGTCCCCGATGGTGCTGCGTACAAGCCTACGGGCGGTCGTCGGGTCCGTAAGTCTCGTAAGGGCAAGAAGTCTCGCCGTACTCGTCGCAGTATGCGTGGAGGTGGTTCGGTTGCGAACGTTGGATATGGATTTGCTGGCGATGGAGCACGTGGGCTAGCCAATCCGTCTGCGTATGCATCCAACCTGCCCCCTAGCGGTGCCTTTGCTATTCCTTCGGGGACCCGCTAGTGCGGACAACAGCATCTGCAAATACATAGGGCATGTACAGTGAGTTATTCGTCACAATGAACGGCCCACCAACCATCTGACAATGCAAAAACATTCGCTGGACTTCAAACCGCAACTCGGTATATTCGGTATAGTCTTTCCACGTCTGGTATGCTTTCATTCCAGTCATGGCAATTGTCATCGGATCTGACTGACGGAGTAAAGCTAAAAATAGTATTATGATCGGCATGAGAATCATGTCGCTCATAAGATTGATTGTTTCCACCCACGACTCGGGAGCGCATTTCTTTCGTAGATTTATGTAGCGTTCAGCTGTTTCAAACGGCTTACTCGGCAGGCTCACCATCCTGAACGATCTTTACTCCGTCCGCTGGAAACTTTACCTCCTCAAGTGTCCGAACATCAATGTAGACGATGTTCGTATTCTCACGGACCTGAATCATGTGAAGGATGAGATCCAGGCGGATTGTGTTACCAACTACCATGTACTTCTGCATGGCGGCGGTCAGATCAACCTCGGTGGTCTTGTCTCCGATCCAGATCCAAGGGACACGAGCGGGCTGCTCAAACGGGCTGTAGCGGTCACCGACCCACTCCTCGCCCTCGTAGAAGAGGTTACACTTCTTGACACCATCCTTGACCCACTCCTCAATCAGAATGCTGTTCTCGGGGACACGGGAATACTCAAAGTCATCTGAATCGTATTCGTCTGAGAGGAGGTAGCGGGTGACCTTGGTAAGATCCTTAGGGCCGTTGATGAGCCAGTCGAAGAAGTTAACAGCGGCATTGTAGACACGGAGAGTGCAGAAGATGAGAGACGACATTTTATCCTTTACTTGACTTCGTTAGACGCTGACGGAACGAGTTCCATTTTGTTGCCGCTGAAGAACTTTTCTTTTGTCGAAACCTGTGCAAGCACGATTGTATCGAAATCCGATCCCATTGCAATCGCAGTCGCAAGGGACGTGATGATGAACGGGGCAGCCACCAGGAACCATGAGACAACGCCAAGGCCGATTCCGCAGAACATGTCCAGTACAACGACAACAGCAAGACCAAGGAGCAGCTTGATCACAAACGTCGCCCACATTCCAAGGGAGGCGTCAAATCCGAGCTGGATAGCCAGGAAAATAGCATAGAGCAGAGCAGGCGGACAGAGATCCTCAATGAAACGCATCTTCAGGTATTACACTTAATCCAAGAAAAGATGAGCGATACATCCAAGGTTGAGACAATTATGCATATGACTGGATGTGATCAGGCGGAGGCAGAAGCAGCGTTGCTCTTGCATTCGAATGATGTGATTGCTGCAATGGATTTTGTATTGCCGAAGACAACGACCTCGGGATCAAAGTATATTCCTGCTAAGCCTGTTGTCAATACGGGTATGGATGAGGAACAGAAGGCACGGTGTGAGAAGGGACGATGGATGCAGGACAAGGTTAACGCTGTATTCTCAGTCGCCCACTCGAAAACCCTAGCTTTCCCTGAGGCTGAACCAGCTTCGCAGGTTGCTGAGGTGCCTGTGGTTCAACCTTCTGAACCTGTTTCACTACAACAGGATTCTCTCGCACAAACGATTCCACTAATTCGGCAATCCGAGTACCCTCTGTAAACATATTCATAGCCCGAACGTGATCCTTACTAAGTGAACTCCTAGCCATATATACCTTTTCATCATCCAGCGCACTGATCTCGGAAGCCCACTCCTCTATGTTATCACGGTTGCATGCAATTCCAGCTGGCCTGATCCACGTTTCAACACCCTCGGTACTTCCACCAGGATACTTGGATTTCACTGCGGGCTTGGAATACAGAACAGGAATGCCATTGTACAGCGCCTCAAATGCGATACGTCCAAAACTCTCATAGTAACTCGGCATCACAAGAATCCGAGTTCGTTTGAGAATAGTACGAATATCATCATCAAACGGGATCCACTCAATGTTATCAGGAGACGGGGGCAGACTCCTCTCACCATAATACGGCGAGATGCCAAGAAACTTGCGATCGGGCATGCGCTTCGCCATATCAATAAACTGAGCAACACCCTTGTTCTGATTTGCATTCACAAGCGTGATACAGTCTCCGTGGAACTCCTCGTCAATTCTGATATTGTTTTCATGCATCAAAGGACGAACAACCGCAGTCCGAATAATATTTGGCGGCCACGGCACAACATTCGCACGGTAGTTTGGCTCCATGATTGAGTTCACAAACATAAACATCTCAACCCATTGGATTCGGCGTCCTGGGTTGTTTCGAATAATCGCATTATAGTTTCCATCATAGTGACATGTGGCAATAATAGGGCGGTCATATCCACGAGCATTTATCTTGCGAACCTCTGGAAGTGCTGGGGCATGAGGACAGATCCATGCCTGGCTCATGTCTAGATAGGTGGCTCCAGCTGAGAAATGCATATACCTGAATCCACGATACGTACCGCCATTCACTCCCTCCTTCGGAACTTCTAACGACATGAAGGCAACTTCGTGACCTCTCTTTTCTAGCTCAATTGCGAGATCAATATCATGAAGAAACGCACCGCACAAATCGGGCATTTTCCCTGCAAAGAAGATAAGCCTCATTATTATGACACATCAACTCGTTTTGTCTGAACCAGACGTGTAGCATCGCCTCCACGAGTCCAGTCATAGATCCAGTTGTTGGGGTTAGAATACTCGGCCTGCTTGACATCAATCAGCGGCTGGTAGAAGTTGGGGATCGTAGAGTCCATGACCGTATTCGCCTCCTTGCGGTTGCGGACCATGGCAGAGTGAATGAGGTTCGATTCATCATCCACCGCAGACGGATCACCACCGCCCATATCAGGCGTTGTGGCAAACGGACGAGCCCAGAGCTCATGCTTGCCCTTCTGACGCCAGGCTCCAGGAATGCCCCAGCGAAGCTGAGTGTTCGCATCCACCGCACAGCCACCTCCAGGCTGTCCAAATCCACCACGGGCGATGAATCCAGGCTGGTCAGCCATCGCAGCGGCAGGGTTGAGCGTGTCCGAGCATGCCGACTCCATGCCCGTAGTCTGGCGTGTCAGCACAGATGTGTTGCCGACATTCTTTGCCGCAGTATCATACTCATCTGAGCGGATACGTGTGGGTGCGTTATACCATTCTGTTGAATTCGTGGAGAACATCTCTTACCTTGACATACAGAAAAAACGAATGGTCTTTCTTCAGGGGTATGAGTAGTAGCCTGAAAATGATCCTTCAACCTGTAGATTGGTATGAACACGATGTCAACGGAAATTATGTAATCGAAGTATTCGGACGCCTTGAAGACAAGAAAGTTGCCTGTGTTCGCCTGCTCGGCTTTCACCCTTTCTTCTATGTGAGCGAGAAGCCCGAAGTGTCTGCAATCTACGAGGCATCCAACAAGAAGTGGGTCCAGAAGTTCGGACCTAAAAAGGGAAAGGAGGACTATGCCTTCAAGATGAGCAAGAACTTCCACGAGAATGTTGCGCCCAAGATCACGAAGGTGGAGAAGTATGACACGATGGCGGGCTTTACGGGTCTGAACAAGGTCTCTGTGTGGAAGGTGGAGTGTGATAGTCTCGCCACGTTCCGTGCCGCAAAGTCATGCTGCAAGGGCATTCAGTATGAGAGCAATCTGCCTCCATTCCTCCGCATGTTCCATGAGAGGCATCTGGGTCCTGCTTCTCCTCTGAAGTTGACTGGGGCAATTGAGGCCGACATTCCTTGTGATGAGGAAGGCGAAGAGACATATTTCGTAGATAGGTTCTACGAGTGCAATTACAAGACCGTCGAGCCCTGTGATGCAAACATACCTCTGCTCGTAGCTTCTTATGATTTGGAGATGTGTCCTGCAGGAGACAGTATGCAGTTTCCAGTCGCATCCAAGGATCCGATCATCCAGATTGGCGTGTCCTATCGCCGATCGACTGACATGATCACACCGACTGCCCGAACGGTCTTTGTTCTTGGTGAATGCGCTGAGTCCGATGACCCAGACGTGGACTTTGTATCGTGCGAGACCGAGACAGATATGCTTATGCAGTTCGCAGAGGAGATCAGGGAACGCAACCCCGATATTCTGTGCGGCTACAACATCTTTGGTTTCGATGATGCCTACATTGAGGGTCGTCTGAAGGCCCTGAGAATCGAAGATGAGTTTGAGATTGCTCGCAAGAAGACGAGTCAGTGGGGAGACAAGAAGTTCGAGACCAAGAAGACTGAGCTGGCAGCAGGCAAGTTTGACCTGCGATACTTTACGATCCGTGGTCGTCTGGGAATTGACCTGCTCCTGAACATGCGACGTGAGCACTCGCTTGACAACTTCAAGCTTGATACGGTGGCCTTCACCTTCCTGCGTGACAAGGTCCTCAAGTATGCAAACAATCGAGTGACGACCAAGAGCACCCGTGGCATGCGGAATGGCAACTATGTTCGGTTTGAACTGGTAGGCAATACAAACGACCCTGTATATGACAGCGAGAAGTTTGAGGTCTATGACGTAGAGAAGGATGGATTCAAGCTCAAGTGTGATCGAACCTTGTTCACAGAGTTCACTGCCGAGCAGATGAAGCATATGGAGTGGTCCTTCTCAAAGGATGACGTGTCTCCTGCAGAGATGTTCCACCTTCACCGTCACGGCGGACCTGAGGGGCGTGCTAGGGTGGCCAAGTACTGTATTCAGGACTGTGACCTAGTAGCCACGCTGATGGGTAAGCTGGACACAATTGTCAATGCTCGTGGAATGGCTGATGTCTGCAAGGTACCGATGCAGTTTGTTCTGACCCGTGGCCAGGGGATTAAGATCTTCTCGGCGGTTGTCTATCAGGCGTCTCAGCGTGACCAGATCATCAAGGCGCAAGAGGCACTGGAGGGCGATGGAAGCTACGAAGGTGCAATCGTGCTACCTCCTAAGATCGGGATGTATCTGGACCAGCCTGTCTCTGTTCTAGATTTCAACTCACTCTACCCGACCAACATGATTGCGTGGAATCTGTCGCCTGATACGTTGGTTCGTGTGAAGCGGATGGACAACGAGGGCTTCACTTTAAAAGATAGTGTATTTGGGCTATCCAAAGAGACCATCACAGAGATGGAAGAGAAGGGCTTCCAGTTTGAGGAGGTCAAGTATGATGACAAGGAGGGAGATACTGTGATTGGACAGACGGTCTGTACCTTTGTTCAGCCCAACAATGATCCGATGACGCAGGGCATTCTACCCAAGACATTGGGGATCCTGCTTGCAAAGAGGAAGGAATTCAAACAGAAGATGGAGGATCAACAGTATGACGAGGCTCAGCGATCTGTGTTTAACGGTCTTCAGCTTGCTTACAAGGTCGTTGCAAACTCCGTTTATGGACAGGCAGGGGCTAGGACCTCCCCCATACGCAATGTATACGTCGCCGCCTGCACCACTGCGGCTGGACGAAATGCTCTGCACTTCGCAAAGAGCGTGGCCGAATCCGAATTTGGAGGAACCGTTGTGTACGGCGACACAGACTCGATCTTTGTTAAGTTTCCAACCAAGGACGTCACAGAATCCATTCGAATGGGTATTACATGTGGAACCAGTATATCCAAGCAGATGCGACGACCTTATAAGATCGCTTATGAAAAGACATTCTATCCGTTCATCCTCTTTTGTAGGAAGCGTTACGTTGGGATGAAGTACGAGGAAGACCCGAACCCTGCCAAGGCAAAGCGGATGTCCATGGGTATCGTCCTCAAGAGACGTGACAATGCCCCAATTGTAAAGGATGTCTTCGGTGGCGCTCTGGATGTCCTTCTGTTAGAACGAGACATCAAGAAGGCGCAGGCATTCGTGAGTGATATATTGATAAAAGTTATGGAAGATAAGATGCCACTGGAGAAGTTCATTGTGAGCAAGTCCCTGCGTGATGACTACGCTGCAATGGCAGATGACTATAAGGGTAGAGCAACTCTTCCTGCTCATCGCGTTCTAGCGGATCGCATGGCAGCTCGCGATCCAGGTACAGCGCCGAAAGTCGGAGAACGGTTACAATATGTATACATTGCGGAAAATGCTGCACATGGGAAACAGAGCGATCGAATTGAACATGTTGATTACGTTCGTGAAAACAAACTTCATGTTGATAGCACTTTCTATGTTACAAATCAGATCCAGAACCCCGTGGCTCAGTTATTCGCTCTGTGTATTGAGCAACTAGAGGGATACACGGCGCCGATGAAATCCTACAAAACAATCTACCAAGACATGCTCGAGAAGTATAAAGGTGACGAGGAAGACGCCACTCTCGCCGTTCTAAAAAAGAAGGAGGATCAGCTAGATAAGATGATGTTTCTTGGTTCTCCAAAACTGGCTGCTATTGTTAGAAAACGTGGTCATTCCTTGGTCAGAGGTCCAATGGATTCCTTTATCCGCAAGTAAGAGGCTTTCGTAATCGGTCCGATAACTAGTAATGAACGACATCAATCCACTGGACGTTTTGAACTCAATGCTTATTACAGATCGAGTGCTTTACCAAACAACCCGTTTTTTGAATTCGGGCCGTGAGCGCCTTCTTGAAGCTCATCAGCGGAACAATGCAGTTATCCTTAGTCTGATACGGCTGCATATGGCAATGCCCACCCCGAGCACGCCTACCACTGTTAGGTTTCCGATTAATATTACGATCCCTTCAGGTGGGGTGCCGACAGCGTGGGATGATCCTGTTGTTGTTCGGCCAACAGCTGACCAGATTGATGCTGCGACTGAGAGGGTTCCTGCTGAGGACGCAAACTGTGCAATCTGCCAAGAGACCATTGAGGATGATGCGATCCGTCTGACGCATTGTAGGCACGACTTTCACAACCACTGCATCACCGAGTGGTTCACGAGGAGCGTACACTGCCCGAACTGCCGTCACGACATCCGAGAAGTGGGTCAGACCGAACCCACATCTTCTGACCAAGTACATACGCCACCTCGGGTCCGCAATCGGTTGGCCGCGTGGCTTGCGGGAGGCAGTCCGATTCCCCATACTGAAGATACTGAAGAATTCGACGAACATCATGCTTGAATCGTTTGGCAAGTTCTGACACGTCTTCTGTTGGAAATAACTCTTGAAGATCTGAGGGCTTTGGAGGAAAACAACGAACCACCTGAATCTTAGGATTAGATTTCATGATGCGTGGAATCTCATTACATGTCATCACAACAGGAACACGACGGTCATCGCCTGCCATCCACTCTGCTAACTTTTTCTGTGCATGTGGATCTGACCCATCCACTTCATCCAAAATCAAACACATGGCCTTGTTATCACCTCGAATGAGGGATGTCAATGTTCGTGTATGACGACACGAGTTAATCAGCTGTGCCACGTCTTCGTGGGACCGCATAGATTGGCTTGCGTTAATTTCAAGAGGCTCCATTCCAGCAGACCGAGCTGATGCCAGAGCCATCGTGGTCTTCCCGATACCAGGAGGCCCGTGCAGAAGAATGACATCTGAGAAGGGTTTGTGTGCCAAGTAGTTAGAGAGTCGTGTCTTTACTTCAGTGTGTCCAACAACTTGGTCAAGAAGCTCAGGACGTCGTGTTTCACTCCACATACTCCTTCTTCGTCTTTCCAGAGAAAATGCTTACTGCTTCAAACACAATGGAAGCTCCCAGGCACGTTCTTCGGGCACTATTCCGAGACACAAGTTTTCCGTTAGTTGATCACCATCTTGCGTCGTATAATGCGATGCTTGAGACTACAATCCCCACCTTCATCAAGGTTTCAAACCCTCACCAGCTAGAACTGTCTGACAAGAGGTTTATCCGTGTCTACATTGGTGGAAAGGATGGATCCAAGATCTCCTTTGAGGCTCCTACAGATGAGCATGGAGGCCCCGTTGTTCCTCACGCCTGCCGCCTGGACAATACCAGCTATGCACTGACCTTCAAGGCAGACATTGACGTTGAGTTTGTGTTCCCTGAAGGAATGGGAGCAACTGAGACCAAGAAGTTTGAGAACATCAAGATCGGCGAGATCCCCTTGATGCTTCGGAGTCGCAACTGCTACCTCACTGCGATGGATGGGTATCCTCTTGGTGAGTGTATGTATGAGCTTGGTGGCTACTTTATCATTGATGGCAAGGAGCGTGTCCTTCTGACTCAGGAGCTGCTGGGCAACAACATGATGTATTCGGGCATGCGTGAGAGAAAGGCTGCAGATGTCTCAGAGGACGATGACCAGGAGACTGCAGAGATGAAGCGTATTGAGAAGGCCTCCTATGAGATCAACAAGGAATACTATGTGGGTATCAAGTCTGTGTCTGAGGACGCATCCAAGGGACCGTATTCTCATTACCTTGTGCTTGGGCCGCCCGCACTTTACAACGAGGACAATGTGGAGGGAAGTCGTCTTCGTCGTAGCCTAGTCGTGACGCTGCCTGGGTTCACTGAGCCTGTGCCTGTTCTCAGTATCTTTGCTGCCCTGGGCGTAACGACAGATCGTGATCTCTACGACACCATTCTTGCAGGTGTACCTGATGAGGATCGTGTAGCCTATGATGATACCTTCCAGCAGATCGTTCTCAGCCACGTCAAGTTCCTCAAGACTGCTGGATCTGACCTTGAAGTTCTTGAGCGCCTTACCAAGCGGAAGTACCGCTCTGAGGTGATCCAGAACATCTACGAGCTGATGTTCCCGCACATCGAGGGATCTGAGAACCCTGGTGTGCTGTTCCGTCGCAAGGCCTACCTTCTGGGTCAGATGGTCCACATGGCAATTGATGTGTCACTGGGTCGTCGCCCTCCGTCGGATCGTGACAACATTGAGTACAAGCGCTTCAATACGTCAGGAGACCTGATGTTCCAGGAGTTCCGTCGTATCTATCGTGAGGTGGCGAAGGACATGCTTCTCCGTCTGGATCGTCGCATCCAGTATGAGCGCAAGACCTACGAGGGCCGTGGTCTGATCCAGCTGATTGAGCGTGAGAATGTGGGTGCCTACTGGAGGCAGTTCAGGATGATGAACGATTTCACAAAGGCATTCAAGGGTCAGTGGGGTGGCCGTGATGGTATTGCACAGGAACTCAATCGTCTCTCCTACATTGGATACCTGTCTCAGCTTCGTCGCACATCCCTGCAGATTGAGCCGTCTATGAACACTGCTCCTCCTCGTAGGCTGTATGCATCTCAGTTTGGTCTAACATGCCCGATTGATTCCCCTGACGGATCTGGCGTGGGTCATCTGAAGTCTTTAGCCATCCTTGCAAAGGTCTCTACACCCTTCCCTTCATCTGTGGTTCGCACCAAGCTGATTGCAACTGGACTTGTTCGCAGGATTGAGGATGTTCATCCCTCTACCTGGATGCCGTTCTGGACTCGTGTGTATGTGAACTCTGACCTGGTTGGTCTCTGCGTTGGCGACACGGAGGAGCTTCATCGCAAGATGCTCGGCTTACGTAGGGCGGATGAGCTGCGATTTGATGTGTCTCTTGCCTGGAACCGACTGGAGAACATCTACACGATTACGTGCGACTCGGGCCGCCCTGTGCGTCCTGTCTATCGTGAGGGCGTGACGGAAGCGATGGTTCTTGCTGCAAAGACGTGGACGGATCTCACGAAACTCATGGACTATGTGGATGCAACCGAGTCTGGCGTATCTATGTTTTCATTGACCCCCTTCCATCCCACGCTACAGTCTGAGATTCACATGTCCTTCTGCATGTCTGCGATTACCAACCTGGTTCCCTTCTCAGACCACAATCCTGGAACTCGTAACAACTTTGCGATTGCCCAGCAGAAGCAGGCCTGTTCATGGTTCCACACAAACTACAACAAGCGCTTTGATACGATCTCATCCATCACCGTCAATCCTCAGAAGCCCCTGTCTCATACCTGGATGTACCGTGAGATCATGGGTGCAGGTGGCTGCTTGCCCTACGGAGAAAACGCCATTGTGGCATTCACTATGTATGGTGGTCACAACCAGGAGGACTCTATGATCATCAATGCAAGTGGTCTCAAGCGTGGAATGTTCAAGACGCATTACTTCCATTCCTATGATATCAAGGAGTCGGTGATTGACCCTAGCATTCCTACGCAGACTCTCTTTGCGAACCCCGTGACAAACCCTAAGTATTCCGAGTCCGTGAAGCGCAAGGAGGATGTGTCCTACGATATGCTGGATGCCGATGGAATTATCAAGCTGAACTCCATTGTGGATGACAAGACGGTCCTGGTCGGTATCGTCAGTCCAATCACGGATGAGGAGGGTGGTGAGAAGGGATGGCGTGATGCGTCTGAGCTGCCGAAGCGTGGTCAGCATGGGCGTGTGGATGCGATCTATCGGTATTCTATGCCTGCTGGATTTGAGGGTGAAGGCGATGCGAGGAAGCAGATCTTTATCAATGGCGTCAAGATCCGTATCGTAGAGGATCGCTCGCCTGTTCCTGGAGACAAGATGGCGTCCCGTCACTCGCAGAAGGGCACAGTGGGTCAGCTGATCAAGGAGGAAGATATGCCCTTCACTTCTTCGGGGCTGCGTCCTGACATCGTGTTCAATCCCCACGGTCTCCCAACTCGTATGACGATCGGACAGCTGCTTGAGAGCACAAGCAACAAGCTCGGACTGCATGTGGGTGCCTTTGTGGATGCCACACCGTTCACGATCTCCAAGCGGATCACGGACTTGCGAACTGAGATGATCCTTCGTGGATTTGAGCCGTATGGTCATGAGATGCTCTACAATGGAATGACGGGTGAAATGATGGAGGCAGATATCTTCATGGGACCTATCTATTACCAGCGACTCAAGCACATGGTTGAGGACAAGATCAACTATCGTGCAACTGGTCCCAAGACACTCCTGACACACCAGCCCCTGCATGGACGCTCACGGGGAGGCGGTCTTGCAATCGGTGAGATGGAGCGTGATGGAATGGTGGCTCACGGAATGTCCAAGTTCCTCCACGAGAGTTTCATGGATCGGTCAGATGGTGCTGAAATACAGTTCAATCATTCAACTGGGCATCTGGATACAAGCCCCGACAAGCTTGCAATGCCCTATGCAATGAGCCTGTTTGTTAAGGAGTTAGAGTCCAGCCATATTGAAGTCAAACTTCTCACGTAAAATTCCGACAAAATGGATCTGTGGTTTTCAAACAAACAGATAGTACCTCTGCAGCTAAAATGAATTCTCTCGCACTCAACCGCTACCCTACCGACATCAAGCTCCGCAAGGAGTACATCATGCGCCTGGAGCAATGCAAGCTTCAGCCAGCATACCACATCCAGCTCCCAGGTGGAGACCTCTACCCCTGCCACTGTGAACCTCTCATGGAGGACGACTCGAAGGGTTGGCAGGTTGTCAACCGCCGACGCCGCATCAAGAAGGTCAAGACTCACCAGGATCTTGACGAGGAAGCGGACCTCAACAACTGGGAGGACGTGGAGCACTACGGAGGTGCCACCTACGTCAACACAAACAATTACGAGCACAATGGCTCGCTGTTCGACATCGGAAGCCGCTTCTAAACATTATACAAAAACCACAACACGGGCGAAAGCCCAATTTTTCATTGGTCAAAACGAATCGTCCAAAATGGATTTGTTTAGTTCAAGAAAATAGATAGTAGCTTGGTATATGAAAGTATACCTGTGAGGACGCACCTCATATTAGTTTCCAAAGTATAAAATGTCACTGCCTACACTCTACAGCAAGTCGAAGACGGGGAAGACCCAGGTCTGGAATATCCAGGTCATCGGATCAACGATCCGCGTGTCCTACGGATACCAGGATGGGGCTACCACCGTGAATGAGAAGACCATCACTGCCGGCAAGAACATCGGCAAGAAGAATGAGACAACCCCAGAACAGCAGGCTGCCTCAGAGGCCCGCTCTACCTGGGACAAGAAGAAGACTGGCGGATACGCTGAGTCTCTGGATGATGCGCAGGTGCCTGCAACAGCATCAGAGGGATCAATGGCCGCGCACGAGACAATCCTGCCGATGCTGGCTCACGATTACAACAAGCGTGGCAAGGATATCAAGTTCCCGTGCTTCGTACAGCCGAAGCTGGATGGTGTCCGCTGCATCTTCCGCAACGGCGTGCTGACCAGCCGCCAGGGCAAGGTGTTTCCGAACATGGAGAACATCGTGAACGACCTCAAGGATGTTGAGCTTGTTCTGGATGGAGAGCTCTATTCGGACACGCTGAACTTCCAGCAGTTCGTGGGGCTGGTGCGCAAGAAGAAGCACAATGCAGCAGAGATTGAGCTTCTTAAGCAGGTCAAGTATTGGGTCTACGACATTGTGAACGACAAGCCGTTTGAGGAGCGCCACGCAACCCTCCGGGAGATGTTCGTGAACCACGTGCATTTGTATCCGTTTGTCTACCGCCTCATTACGGAGGAGTGCAAGACCAAGGCAGAGCTGAAGGGCTTCCACGATCGCTTTGCTGCGGAGGGCAAGGAGGGACTCATCATCCGCAACAAGACCGGTCTCTACCAGCTTGCGGCTCGCTCCAAGGACCTCCAGAAGTACAAGGAGTTTGAGGACGCCGAGTACAAGGTCACGGGCTTCTCGGAGGGCGAGGGTCTTGAGAAGGGCCTGGTCATCTGGACCTGCGAGACCTCGACGGGCAAGACATTCAATGTCCGCCCTCGCGGATCTCACGAGGATCGGGCTGCTCTCTTCAAGGAGGCCGACGACTACATTGGCAAGTCGCTGACAGTCCGCTACCAGGAGCTCACTGATGAGGGCATTCCTCGCTTCCCGGTGGGCATCGCATTCAGAGATTACGAGTAAAAACAAAACAAAACAAAAACAACTTTTTACATTTATCCTGCTTACAGGTAAGGATGGATGATATAGTAGTGAAGATGTCTGACCATATGTACGTCATCAAGCGCAATGGCACGAAGGAGCCTGTTTCTTTCAACGAGGTGCTGAGTAGGATTCAGCGCCTCGCTGAGGGGCTTACTCATGTGAACCCTGATTTGGTAGCACAGAAGGTTTGTAATCAGATCCAGGATGGGATCAAGACATCCGAGTTAGATGAGTTTGCAGCTGAGACGTGTGCGATGATGCAGGCTAGGTATCACCCAAACTATGGTAAGCTTGCTGCTCGTATTCTGATTGATAACCACCACAAGCTCACGAGTGCCATCCTGTTTGATGTGGTTGATAACCTCTATCGTAAGGATCTTGCGTCGTTGAGCTATTGGCGTGATGTGGAGGAGTGGTCACTTGACTATCAGAAGATGATGGATTTTTCACGTGACTTTATGTTTGACTACTTTGGATTCAAGACTCTTCAGAAGGGTTACTTGCTTCCCGGTGAGCGCCCGCAGCATATGTGGATGCGTGTTGCAATCGAGCTTCATGGTAGTAACCTCTCTCGTGTGAAGGAGACATATGATGCTCTGTCTCAGGGGTATTTCATCCATGCCACGCCTACCCTGTACAATGCTGGAACCAAGCACCCGCAACTGAGCTCGTGCTTCCTGGTTCACATGCAGGATGATTCTATCAAGGGCATCTATGATACTCTTGGTGAGTGCGCTCAGATCTCCAAGTGGGCTGGAGGCGTTGGTCTTTCGGTTCACAATGTCCGTGCTCGTGATTCTCTGATCAAGGGAACCAATGGCAAGTCTACTGGCCTGACTCCGATGCTCAAGGTATTCAACGACACGGCCAAGTATGTCAACCAGGGCGGAAAGCGCAACGGATCGTTTGCGATCTACCTTGAGCCGTGGCATGCAGATATTGAGGACTTTCTCAAGCTGAAGCTCAATACTGGAGCAGAGGATGAGCGTGCACGTGATCTGTTCTATGGTCTCTGGATTCCTGATCTATTCATGGAACGTGTGGAGAAGGATGAGATGTGGTCGCTGATGTCTCCCGATCAGTGCCCTGGGCTGTCGGATCGGTGGGGTAAGGAGTTCTGTGATCTTTACGTCAAGTACGAGAAGGATGGGTTGTTCATGCGACAGATGCCTGCTAAGAAACTTTGGCAGATGATAGTAGATGCTCAAATCCAAACTGGTACGCCTTATCTGCTTTACAAGGATGCGTGTAATGCCAAGTCCAATCAGCAGAACCTCGGCACAATCAAATCCTCTAACTTGTGCACCGAAATCATCGAGTACACCAGCCCAGAGGAGACGGCGGTCTGCAACCTCGGGTCTCTGGCTCTCCCACGATTTGTCGAGAATGGAAGATTCAACTTCGAAAAGCTCCGAATGTATACCTGCGTCCTGGCTCGCAACCTGGATGTCGTCATCGACAAGACCTACTACCCCACCGAAAAGTGCAAGACCTCCAACCTCCGCCATCGCCCCATCGGAATCGGCGTCCAAGGGTTGGCCGACACATTTGCGCTGATGCGTCTGCCTTGGTCATCTAAGGAGGCGGCAGACCTGAACCGCGAGATCTTTGAGAACATCTACTACGCTGCTGCTACGACCAGCATGATGGGTGCAAGCTCAAATGATGAGTGGCGTGGTCTTCCTTTGGATGGAGTCAATACGTACGCAACGTTCAATGGTTCACCGATGAGCGAACGCAAGATGCAGTTTGATCTCTGGGGTGAGGCGCCCAGGACGTTGTACCTGGACTGGGAGCGTCTTCGCCTCTTGTGTGCAATGGGTATGCGCAACTCTCTGTTGGTGGCCCCGATGCCGACTGCTTCTACGTCTCAGATCCTAGGCAACAACGAGTGCTTTGAGCCGTTCACGTCGAACCTGTATTCCCGTCGTGTTCTGTCGGGTGAGTTCATGGTTGTCAACAAGTACCTTGTGGAGGATCTGGTCGCTCGTGGTCTGTGGACATCTGAGGTGAGGACGAACATCATTGCAAACAACGGATCGATTCAGGGCATGACCGAGCTGCCAGAGGAGGTTCGTGAGCTGTACAAGACAGTGTGGGAGATCCCAATGAAGACCATTATCAACATGGCAAGGGATCGTGCCCCCTTCATCTGCCAGTCCCAGTCTCTGAATCTGTTCCTCGCCGAGCCTACTCCGTCCAAGGTGTCGTCCATGCACTTTTATGCATGGAAGGCAGGACTGAAGACAGGCTGCTATTACTTGCGTACAAAGGCCGCCGCCAAGGCCCAGCAATTCACTGTTGAGCCACCTGCCTGCGTTTCTTGCTCGGCCTAAAGATTTTTGTATCGGTCTTAAAACAAACAAATGTCTGCCCCCGCTGTTCCTGCTGCCACTGTTGTTACGAAGGGAGGTGCCGTTGCCACGGCCGTGCCGCTCAAGGGCGGTGCCGCTGCCCTGATGCCCGCCGCCGTCGGTGGTCGCCGCCGCAAGATGACGAAGAAGATGAAGAAGATGCTCAAGGCGCTCAAGAAGATGAAGGGTGGTCAGATGGAGGCCGCCGTTGAGTCTGCTGAGACTGCCCCTGTGGTCGCCGAGGAGGAGGGTGGTCGCCGTCGCCGCAAGACTCGCCGTGGACGCAAGAGCCGCCGTGGCCTCTTCTATTAAGCAAAGCGCCTTATCTCCTTGACTAGGTGTCCGTGCTGAAACTCGGAACTTAGTACGGTCTTTGCAAACTCCATTGCGTTGGTGGCAATCTGCTTTGCCTCTGCGTCATGGTTGACTAACCATTCAATCTTCTCCCTCAGATCAGATAGATCATAGTTCACAGGAACATAGTGAACCCCAGGTTTGAGATACTTCTTAAACCAATACTCATTGCCTGGATGTGTAACCATAATTGGGACAGATCCAGATGCAAAGACCCATTGATGCGATGAAGCAATACAGTTTCCATCGAGTATGAGGATATACTTGTGCTTCACATGATCATCAAGGCCCCGTCTGTCATCATAGAAACGGTTGTCCTCGGTATAAATGAACCGCCCCTGGCGTTCAGGAACCAATAGGGTAGGATTGTCTCGTGAAAACTTGACATCTGCATGAGGAAACTCAAATAGTTCCCATACAGTTCTAGTTCGTAATGTAGGTGCGTTGCCTCCCGAAAGAGTCCCCCTCCAATATGCGATTGGTTTGCGATCTTCCCACGGTGGCAATGAAACCCTAGAACTCACCATGTCAACGACGCCTTTCATGAACGACTCGTCATCTAACGGCATAAGAAGTGCACGTGGATCATTGAAGTCTCGTGTGCAAAGAACCCCCACAATCGCATTGGGTCCAGTTATGTTGCTTTCAAAGTTCTCACGATCCTTGACTGCAAGGAGAGAATTTGGATCAGATGAATACCCATCCGCCATGGTCAAGACAAACTTGAGTGGCTTCGGAAGTCCATGGATCGTCTCTTTGATGACCTGTACAATCGCACCGCCCGAATGACAGCTTGAAAACTCCCCATACCATGCCATATCGTGCAAGTGCGTATGCCGTGCAAAGACGTACTCTTCGAGCATCCTTACTGTGTTAATCTGATGACTTCTTCACGTAAATATCCGCATTGAAACTCTGGACTCAAGACCGTAAGGGCGAAGTGCATCGCATTGTCTGCAATCTGCTTGGCTTCCTCATCGTGACTGCGTAGCCATTCAATCGTCTGCTTTAGATTGGACATATCGTAGTTCACGGGAACATAATGAACCCATGGCCGAAGATACTTCTTGAACCAAAAATTGTTCTCTGGGTGCGATAACAGGATCGGCACTGATCCAGAAGCAAAAACCCACTGATGTGCAGATGCAATACATGCGCCATCAAGAATGAGGATGTACTTGAATGTGACCTGATAATTGATATGACGATCCTGATCAAACATACGTTTGTCGGTCATATCCATAGGTCCTGTTCGGAGGTGGCTTTCATCGGTTGGTACAAACTTGAAGTCTGAATACGGATAGTCACACATATACTCAACCAGTCGTGTTCTCACGGTAGGGTAGGTTCCGCCCGAAACGCCTCCACGCCAAAAGGCAATCGGCGATCGTTCTTCCCAAGGCGGAATGTGAGTCCGTGAGCTGACGGAGAAGTGAACACCGTGCGTATACGATTCGTCATCAAGAGGTGCTAACAAGAGCCTCTCATCATTAAACTCTCGTGTACAGAGTCCAACCAAGATATACTTTCGTCCAGGAGGGACTTTGGATTTCATCTCATCAATAGTTGTTTGGTCAATGGTTGATTCAGATCCTATTTCAATTGTTTTTACAAAACCGTCTGATCTTGGAAAAATAATAACCATACTCGGATCTCGTTCGTGGATCAGCTGAATCAAGTCTGATTCAATCCGTCCTTCTCGTAAACATCGTGAAAAATTGCCATACCAATACCAGAACTTGTCTGGCACGGTGTGAATGAGCATTATTGATTAATAGACTCTCCGATCTCTGTAACTAACGTAAAGAGCTCGTCAGAAAATCCATAGTGGCATCCATTCGGCTCCTTCATTGACGGGGCCTTGCGAGATGACGTGTTCTTCTTATGGATCAGGCTCACAATGATATCCTGCGGAGACATCTCACGGCACTGCTGCTCACGACCCTTGATGAAGGATCCCTCTGCGATCTGCTGATCAGGGAACTTGCCAGCCTCCCAAAAGGAACGAGTGAAGCACAGTGTTGCCTCTGACACACGATCATGCATCGCAAGCTTGCTCGGAGGAACATTCATGAACGACTTCTTCTCATGAATGTCATAGCAGGGAATCACTGTGGAAAACAGACACTCCTTGCGAGGCTCCATAAGCAGGTTTGCAACACGTGTAAGAACACTGTTGTTCGGGTACACATCGTCATCATCTAGCATCACAAAGATATCATGGGACGCATGAGAGATGGCCAAGTTCCGCTTTGCACCAATCGTCATCTTCTCGTCTGTCAAGAAGTACCTCACATTCGGCAGATCCGAAACAAGGTCCTTAATCTGGTCATCTCCGTCATCCATGATAATCCACTCAATCTTCTCAGACGGATACGTCTGGCACATGAACGAGTACTTTGCAAGAGGGATGAAAGGTCGGCGGTCACGGGTGATCGTGATGATCGAGACATTAGGAAGCTCGTCCTCCTTTGGAAGCTTATCCTTCATGCAGTACTCTGGCATATCCTTCACAAGTGCAGTGATACACTCATCAAGACGCTCAATAAACGTCTCGTGACGCTTCTCGTAGGTCTGCCTGGACTCTATGCTAGTGTTCTTCTTTGAAGCGACCTCTTCGTGGACGTAGCCATCCAAGCAGCGGATGATAGACTCAACGCTGACATCAACCAGATCACCAAGACACTCGGGATGAGGGACCGTCTTTGCGGCCAGGATGATACGGCAATTGTTTGCAAGCTCCTGGTGAGGTCCAATCCTAGACAAGATCGGATAGCATCCTGCTGACATTGCCTCATTGACTGCATGCCCAAACCCTTCCGCAGCTGATGTAGAGATCACGGCACCACACGTGTGGAGGAGCTTGTCATACTCTGCAACGGGCATCTTCTCCTTGTAGACAAGGATCTTGGTAGAGACACTCTCAGGGATCTCTGGAAGATCAAGCTGGCACACAATATGGAGAACAGGAAGCTTCGTGTAGAGACTGGGGTTCTGCTCACGGATCCTCATGTAGGCCTGGATGATCGGCTTCGGGTACCTCCAGCTGTTCTTTCCGACAGGAACGATTGCCTGATCGTAGTCCTTGGACGGGGGAAGCATCTTGTCCACAGACGTCCATCCGATATAGGTCGTGGAAATACCAAGAACCGCAAAGATCTTCTCTGCTTCACGTGTCTTAACCCAGATGTCCACCATCTTCATATAGGGTTCCCACGTCTTACAGGTCCACTCGGGGTTCGGGATCCAAATGTTCTTGGCCGCATATGTGAACAGAGCGGGATTAATGGACTCAATGAAAAAGTTGAGTTCAGCCTCATCACACTGCGGATGAAAATGAGGAACGTGGCGGATTACCGTCTCCTTCCCCAAAGCAAGCACGAGTACACCATGAAGCAACGATGCATCCTGGTTGAGGCCCGTGGAGTTTGAGTTGTAAATAATGTTCACTCTCATTTCTATTCTTAGATGGTGCGCTTTGTAAATCTTTTGCTTGAACGCCGCTTGCATGTACGACGATTTCCATTCACCAGCTTCTTCCACGAAGCAGCGTCTTTGGGTGCTGCATGAGTAAAGTTCACAGGACGGTCACGGAACCATTCAAGGGTTCCAATCGAGAGAAACGTTGGAACAGAAGCGGCCTCAATCTTGCTCTCATACTTCTTACTGAGCTCAACACACTTGGCAAGCATCTCAGCCGATCCAAAGCAATAGGTCTTTGCAAGTGGATCCTTACGGTACGCAAGATCATCTACAACATACTTTGTTCCGTCCCACGCATAGTTATCAATTGGACGAAACAGACCTAGCGAGGTGTCCCATAGAAACCATCGCCCTTCTTGAAGAAACACTCGGTCATGAAACCTCACCAACATTACAAGGTAGCGACACTTAGATAGAAAATGCCAAACGAACTATAATGAGTGGTTTATTCCTTCAAAAAAATGAACGTAATTCTCCTGTCCGCGTTCCGTAAATGTTCGTCATCACGGGGCGCTCGATGGGTGCAGGGAAGTCCTCAATGTCCTTGCGGTAAGACTTGTATGCCTCGATCTCGACCAGGATGTTGTTGGCGCACCATCCGATGACACGGTTGTTCAGCACCTCAAGCTCCTCACCAACACGAGCAGGGTCATTCTGAGCATACTGCAGGTAGTACGACCGCATCACCGTCTTCAGGTCTGCCTCGCTCTGAGGACCGATGACATAGCGCTTAGAACCACTCATTTGGTAGACTGCATCAGCAATCATCTTCTGGAGATTGTCAAGGTTCGCCTCGCTGAAGAACACACTGTTCAGGGGCGTCGCCTCGTGACGGTACTGCATCTGCTCGGCAACACGGGACGGGACAACATACGGCTCCTTGGCGGTCATGCTGTACGGAGGCAGAGTAGACTTTTCCTCATCTCCAGACAGTGGGAGACGCCCTGTGTGCTTGGGGGCATTCGGGATTGCAGTTCCAGTGTAAAAGTCAGACAGAGAATTGGCGCTCAGGTCAACAAGAGGAGAACTCATTGCTTTATTATACGACAATCTTTCCACCTATTCCACCTGTGTCGGGCTGGAGGATGTCAAGTTCAAGAGTGTACACGGGCTGAATACTTGCATTCATAAACTCAAGATTGGATCCAACAAGAACGCTTGGCTCAAGAATTGTATAGGTTCCTTGATCAATCGATCCTGGATAGGTCGGAGTTGTATTGCCTTCAGACCCCGCCGTGAAAAAGTTCGGAATCATGAATCCGTTAAATGACGAAATATACGGCACAGTGCGTGGTGCAAGGGTTCCACGATCAACGTAGACACCGTCTGCGTTCTGCACATAGTCTAGCAACTGAAGCACAGGGAATGTTCCAACAGACAGGGCTTGAAGAAACTTTGTCTTGTCTGCGTTCTGAATCGCAATGTAAGACGACTTTAACATATTTGAAATCGTCGGTTGGTAGAACACAACACGATCGCCAATTCGCATTTCATTTCCACTGAAATACTGATAGTTCGGAGTGAAGCATCGGATGTACATTCCATCCGCATCAGTTTGCATCAGGGAGACTGTGAGGGTATCACTATGAATAAACACGTTTCCAATTGGATCTGACACACTAATCTGAAGGCGCTGAAGATTTGTAATAGGGCTCTGAAGCTGCAGAGCTTCCTGTGACCATGCTTCATAGTCAAACTGCTGAACACCCACTGAGGTGTTGAAGGTCTGCTGCTGACGTTGCTTCTGTGTCATGACGGAAAATGAACGACGGGTTGTCTCGTTTCCACCAACATACTGTCCGAAATACTCACTGAGCTGAATCATCAGATAGGGATAGGTTGAGAAGGTAGAGAATGCATTATCTGCCAAACTTGTCTGGATAATCGTTGAGATTGCTGCATTGGATCCAGAGGGAATAATGGGAAGCTGAAAAAACTGACGCTGAGGCATGACCGCACGAACCAGGCGAATCGCAGCTACGTTACACGGTGTAAAGACGCTTCCAAATCCAGCACCCGAGGGAGCAATGCTGTATCCAGTGTCATATGCAATAAAGTTCCCGTTTGGCAGGCTTGAGTTGTATGCAGGGTACTTTACGTTAGACAGTGTCCACCCAAGCTTGTTTGGCATTCCAGGGAGTGGAGAGGCAAGCAACTGCTGTTCCTGAGAAAAGGTTGGTACAAACGGGTTGTTTGAATAAACTGGTGGATTGGAGGTGTTTGTGTTCTGAGCCCCGAACGTGAACACAAGATTAGAGAACGGATTTGGCTGCTTCACCCAATCACGCTGGGAGGTGTCCATGATCACATAGCGTTTAACAGAAACCGTCTTAGGGGACTCTTGCACAATACTGCTGTCTGAATGAGATCCAACCTGCTGATCTGTGTAGGACACTGATGGGACATCGGGTCCAGATGAAAAAGGCTCAATGTTCTTAGCAAATCGTGTCTGCTGCATGAGTGCCCTCGGATCAAAGTTATACATATTTCTTGATGCAGTGTCCTGTTGGACAAGTAAGTCTAAGTAGTTGCTCATACTCTTCTTATTTATACCTGCTCTAAATCTGCGAGCCACATCTGCTGCGCGTTCGTATTCTCCAGTCGATCGATCTCTGCCTTCAGATCCGCCATATCCTTCTCGTGCTTGGCAATCTTCTCAGACGTGAACGCCGACACGGGCAGCCGCATAATGTACTCATAGCTACCATCGACGTGCTGGTACTCGAGCTTGCTCAGGATGTCATCGCACTCCTTCAGGCTCTTCTTCTTGAGGTTTGCCTCAGGCTCATCCTTGATCTGGTCACGGATGAAGCGGACCACATTGATGTGATACGGCAGCTTCTCCTTCAGTACCTTGATCTGGTGCTGTCGGCGAGTCTCGTAGAGGTTCAGGCGCACACTCCAGAATTCGAGCAGAATGTCGTTCAGCGTCTCGTACTTGGTGATGACACCCTCGTGATTGAAGGCGTGCATGTTCGTCGTACGGATCTTCTCTGTCAGCGACTTCACCAGTGCCTTCTCCTCAATCCCCTTGATGCGGATATTGATCTGCTGGTCCGTGGATGTGTCGCTGAAGTCCTTAATGCGACCCTCCGCCAGCTCTTTCTCCAGCCACTCACGGTAGTCAGACGTCCAGGTGCCAGGCGGTAGCTCGGTGACCACGAACTCATCCTTCTCCTTCTTGAACACGCCAACCACGCCATCCTCGGTGTAGGTACCCTTGAAGCCCTCAAAGTACGGCACGAGCGTCGTGCTATTCAGAGGAGTGCCAGCCACGATCTTCCGTGTCAGCATGTGCTTGATGACCTTTGGATCGCACGGCGGAATGTAGGTAGAATACCCAGTGCCAATGCCACGAGCGCCGTTGACCAGGAGCATCGGCAGGACAGGTGCATACCACTCAGGCTCAACTGGCAGACCGTCATCATCACGATACTTTAGCACTGCAAAGTCTTCCTCTGGGACCAGCTTGCGAACACGAGGCTGGAGGTAGGTGTGGATATAACGGGGCGAGGCTGCGTCCTTGCCACCCTGGATACGGGTGCCGAACTGTCCCTGTGGAACAAGCCACGGGATATTGTTGGATCCCATGAAGTCCTGAGCCATGCCCACGATGGTCTCGTTCAGCGAGGCTTCACCGTGGTGGTAGCCTGTGTGCTCTGACACGTATCCTGCGAACTGGGCCACCCTGATCTCCTGTGACAGGTTCCTCTTGAACGCCGCATAGAGGATCTTGCGCTGAGAGGTCTTGAGACCATCCATCACGCTCGGGATGGAGCGCTCCAGATTGTAGTAACTGAAATGGATCAGGTCCTTGTGAATGAAGTCATCATACGGAACCCTGTTGCCCGTAGGAATCAGGGCTGTGCGATCGTAGCCCTTGAGCCATTCCTTGCGGTCATCGGCTCGTTGCTTGTTGAAGGCCAGATCAATTGACTTGTCCGCCTTGTCATCGTAGTCAAAGCGAACCGCATTGACCTTGCTGAAGTAGTCCTTCGCCTCATCCCGAGTCGAGGTACCAAGTCCCTTGTAGTACTTGACCTTCCAGCCCTTGGATCCTTCACCTGCCCGCCACTGCTCGTACTCGTACTGTGAGTAGAAGATGCGGCTCTCCTTGCCCTTGTTCGCCTTGACGATCGGTGTCGCCATGTAGGTCAGGAAGCCAGGGATCGCAATCAGCTCGTGCCAGAGCTCGTGGAACAGATTGATCAGTAGGCCTCGAATGTGGCTGCCATCCAGATCCTGATCCGTCATGATCATGATTGACCCGTAACGCAGGTCCTTCACATCTGTGTACTTCTTGCCTGAAGTCAAGCCGATGATCTTCTTCAGCTCTGCAATCTCCTTGGTCTGCTCAACCTTGGCATCGCTTGTGTCCTTGACGTTCAGCACCTTACCCTTGAGCGGATAGACGCCGAAGAACTTGCGCTGTTCCTGAGACAGACCAGACAAAGCCATCGCCTTAGCTGAATCTCCCTCTGTAAGGATCAGCGTGCACTTCGCTGAGTCCTTGGTTCCAGCGCTCACAGCATCATCCAGCTTGGGGATGCCTGTGATACGAGACTGCTTCTTGCCGTCTGTCTTGCTGTTATCCTTGGCGTCCTTGGCTGACTGCGCCTCCAGGATCTTTGGCACGATCGCCAGCTTGCTCACAATCTTCTTGAGCGCATCGTCGCTCAGCTTGAAACTGGACCCGAAAGCGCTCGCCTTGGTCGTCAGCGTCTCCTTAGTCTGGCTGGTAAAGCTCGGGTTCTCAATCATTGAGGTCACGAAGACTGCGAGGTGGTCCTTGACAAGACTCGGCTTAACCTTGACCTTCTTCTTCGTCTCCAAGTACTCTACGATGTGACCGACCACCTGGTTCGTGACACCATCGACGTGCGTGCCACCCTTCGAGGTCCAGATGCCGTTCACAAAGGACATGCTGAACGCCTTGTCTGTGGGGCTGTCGGCAATCGCAATGTGCCAGCGCTCATTTGGGGTCTCGTAGATCACGGGATCGCAGCCGAAGGCCTTGGCATACTCGGTCAGGTTCTTGCACTTCACCGCCGTTCCGTTCCAGGTCACCTTCACCTCCTTGCCCAGGGTCATCGCCAGATCCCAAACACGGCGCTCGATCAGTCGTTGCATGCCCTCATTGATGTTCTGCATTCCAAACCGTGCAAAGTCGGGCATCCAGCTGACCGACACCAGTGACTTGTGCTTGCTCTTATTGACGATCGGCTTCTCGATCTGCGTCATGTTCTTCTTGAAAACCTGTGAGTAGGCGAGGCCGCGGGCCTGGTCAATGACCTCGACCGCCATCTCCCGCGCAAAGATGTTGACAAGCTTCACGCCGTAGCCGTTCTTACCACCCACCAGCTTCTTCTCATCCTTGTTGTAGTTTGCTGACGTCAACAGCTCACCGAAGATCATCTGAGGAATCCAGACCTTGTGTTCTGGGTGCTCTGCAACGTCGATGGGTTCGCCATCATTCGTGATGACAAACTGCTCTGCATCGCACTTGATGGTAATGTTCTTCACTGGGTTTGTAGACTGGCGACTGCGAAGGCGTACAACCTGGTCATGAGCGTTCACCAGAAGCTCATCGATTAGCTTGTAGAAGCCTGGATTCACTGGAATGGTTGCTGACTTGAAGGAGTCGTCATTTCGAAGGAACACCTCTTCCTCAGCAGTTGTCACACTGCCAATGTAGGTGTCGGGGAGGTCGAGGATGTGCTCACGGTGCGTCTTGCGCTGATATGCTGTAGAAAGGTCCGTCATTCTTAGGTGAGACTAGTGTACCTGACTGAACATCATTCGTTTTAAATGAGTTGGGCTTTCAGTGAGTTCGCTTTAAGAAACTAATGCCTCCTAGAAAACAGCTTCCCGAAGCCCCTGTAATTTTTTCATTACGACTTCCTACAGAAGGAAACCTACCTGTGCCTGCAGGGAGCACAGAATCTTTCGTGGATGTGACCCAGGCAACTTGGTCCGAGCCAACACAGACGGCAACAAACTATGCCGAGATTCTCTCTTCGGTTGAAAGCTCACGTATTGCAGATCGGTTTAACACGGACACCATGAAGGACATCCTTGCACGAACACGTAGTCCTCTGTATGGCGCAACAACGGCTTGTCTGTGGTGCTGCCATCCGTTCCCTTGGAAGGCTACAGTTCTGCCTGTGAGCTACGATGCGTATGAGAATATGTATATCTGTGAGGGTCATTACTGCTCTCCCGAGTGCGCCCTGTCATATCTTTACAACGACATTGCCGTAAACGATGTATCACGCTGGACCCGCCACGCCCTTCTGTCGGACCTGTATCGGACCCTGTATGTCAATAAGACCCTGACTCCAGCTCCGCATCGCCATATGCTCCGAATGTTTGGAGGTCCTCTGGACATTGAGCAGTTCCGTGAGTATGTTGCAAACTCTGAAGATATGATCGCAGTCCAGTTACCTCCTCTCCGCCTGTACGTTCCTACCATGAATGTCCAGGGCCCGATCCGTGATGTCAAGAAGTTTGTGAGTCTGTCTCAGGAAACAGTTGACAAGGCATCCAAGGAACTCAGGTTACGCAGGACCAAGCCTGTCCATCAGACGGGTTCCACGTTAGACAAGTGTATTACATCGTATGGCGTCATATAAAGCATGCAGTTCAACGAGATCCTCAAGACTCAAATGATGCTGCAAATGCCCGCTACAAAAAACCCAATGTTGAACATCCTTGCACTCAATGGGTTCGACATTGCCGTCAAGACCTTCCCTACGTGGTCATCGTGGGCGAGGGCGTTTTGCTGTGCTCGTAGGAAGCCTGGTACAGCTGAAGTTCCCCAGTCAGCTCTCAAGACACCCAGGGCAACAATTACCTGTGAACGGGGATCGCCTCCTCAGCAGAACGCAAACAGACCGACTCAGTCAACCATGTATTCAAGTCGCATGGATGCGGTGGTGTTCTTTGTGACTACTTTGCCTGCGATGAAGAGCCTGCTCGGTGTGACTAACCACGATTACCTCCCGAACGAGTTTGAGCCTGTGTGCCTTGATAACGATGTGTACTTTGAGCTGATTGATCTCAAGATCACGGATGGCGCACCCGAGATTATCAAGTTCAGGCTTTATTGCTACGAGCATGATGTTCAGCACCTTCAGACCTTTGTGGATAACTGCAACACGGACTACGAGCGCCGTATGGCAAACAAACTAGGTTCTCATCGGTATTATTTTGACCAGATGGTTCAGACAAAGGCAAAGGGCTCTGTTCAGAATCCGCTTCCGTCTACTCACCTCGTCTACACCAAAACCAAGTTTGTGACGACCCGCACGTTTGAGAACGTTTTCTTTGAGCAGCGAAAGCAGGTTCGTGATCGTGTCAAGTTTTTCCTTGAGCACCGAGACTGGTATGAGAAGAAGGGCATTCCCTACACTCTGGGGTTCATGTTCCATGGTCCTGCAGGAACAGGCAAGACGTCTTCCATCAAGGCCATTGCAAATGCGGGCCGCCGTCATATCATCAACATCCAGCTGTCTGAGATCAAGACCAAGCAGCAGCTCCAGCACCTCTTCTTCAACGACGAGATCCATGTGTTCAATGGCGTCAATACGGAGAAGTACACCATCCCCGTGGCAGAGCGCCTCTACGTGATTGAGGACATTGATGCCATGGGTGATGTGGTTCTCAGTCGTGAGTGGAAGAAGCCCGTTGTGGAGGAAAAGAAGAAGGATGACGATATCTTTGGCGATAGGAAACAGGATGAGAAGGATACCTTTGACCTGTCGTTCCTACTGAACCTTCTGGATGGAACTCTGGAGGCAAATGGTCGTATTATTGCGTTCTCGTCTAACTACCCTGAACGTATTGACAAGGCCCTGATTCGTCCTGGCCGTGTCGATATGATTGTTCATTTCAAGAGGTGTAGTCGTGCTGTGTTGAAGGAGATGGTGGATTCATTCTACGAGCAGGATATTGAGATCCCAGATGACCCGACGCTTGATGAAAAGTGGACACCTGCAGAGGCGATTCGGATCCTGTTCCAGAACTTTGGAGATCCGAAGGCGGCTGTGGATGAGCTGGTGGCTCTGAACCCGAGGGGGTTATATGGCATTGAGGATTCAACACCGCTTTGAGATATCCACAAGCAGGATGATATACTTCCAGATGGCGTCCTTGTTTGCCTCTGACATACCCTCCCAGTAACCCTTCAATTTTTTAATGATAGGGTCCATTGTGTTGTCAGGATCAAACTCAGAGAAGTCATGCTTCAAAAAGAAATCAGAGTTCTTCTCACGAATCATTGTCTCAAACGGGATAACGTGCTTCGTGAACTCAGACAATACAAGTGCAGGATTACCCATCTTCATGAGACCAAGCGCCGTGTCATATGCAGGGAAGTCGGGGTCATCTGGGAAGACTCGAGCAAGTTCACTCAGGAAGGCGTGAAACTGGGTGAAAAATGCGTCCATAAAGATCTTCTTAGACATTACTCTTTACTTTGGTAGAATGTGTAAGTCTACTGACGCACAGGGCCCGCAAACTCGGAGTCACGCTGCTTCTGCATCTGTTCCATCCGTGCAGCAAGATCATTGTTGCGTCCAGCCTTATCACCGTCATAGCTCTGCTTGGTCTCAGGCTCGGGTTGAGGAGGAGTGTACTGGGTATTTCCAATGTAGGTGTAATAAAGCTCATCTGCAACAAACTTGTTCGGCGTAGCCCAGTCAGAGTACATATCCGAGAACCCAGATCCAGCAAACGACCACTCCTGGATACCCTCATTTCCACCCTGGACACTGAGCTTGGACCCAGTGGGCTGCTGGGCGGCAACCTGTGGCTGCTGTTGCGTCGGAACCTCACGACGAGATGTGACGGGCTTGGCAATGTATGCATAGATATCCTTTCCAATGTACACGTCCTTTGTCTCGGGGTTGTAGAGTGTAGGAACGCTCTTCAGAAACGGAGGGAGCTCGTGGCGCTGCTTACCGTCGATAGAAAACATCCTGCAAAGGCTCTCCTTCTTGAGACCCTTCAGCGTCTGGATAATCTGCTGAGAGTGAGAGCAACGTGTGCTATAGAAAAGGATCGGCTGATTGTTCATCTCGTTGCTGTCTCTCTTGAAAAAAACGGATAAGGTATAACGAAAGACAACGTAGATACAATGGAGTCCTCTACGATTTCTCTTGGTGGCTATCGGCTGGACTGTGAGTTTAAGAATGTTCCTGTTTCCTTCGTCAATGGTCTTCGCCGTATTCTGCTTGCAGAGATTCCTACGGTTGTGATCAAGGACGTCAATATTATCGACAACTCAACTAAGATGATTCATGAGATGCTCAAGCACCGAGTGGAGATGCTTCCTGTGAATGTCAAGCCCGATGAGACGGCTGTGATCCGTGATACAAAGCTTGAGCTTCGGTTCTTTCCTCCTGCTACGCCTGATTTGACACGTAAAGCTGCAGTCGAGGTGACCACGGATGACTTTATCGTGGACGGCCCTCGCAAGAATGTGATCCTCAAGGATCGTGACCTGGACACGCCACTGTTCTTCATGCGCCTTCAGCCGTCCGAGTCAATCCACGTCAAGGCGACACTTGCAGTGGAGACCAAGGGTGCGTCACAGGTTTGCGTGGCTACATTCAAGAACCACATTGACCAGGAACTCGCAAAGCTGGACAAGGATAGCTATGTTGCAGTTGCAGGAGACGATGAGGTAGAGCGTGCGACCCGTGCAAAGATCTTTGACAACTATGAGATCCAGCGCTCGTATGCTCGTGATAAGGACGGGCGCCCGTATTGGTTTGACTTTACAGTGGAGAGCATTGGTGTTACTCCCGCAAAGGAGCTTCTGAAGCAGGCAGCCACGATCTTCAAGAAGAAGATTGAGACCTGGTGCGAGAATCCCATTCTGCGTGAGGAGGGCAACTGGTATTCGATCGAGACAGATGAGGATGGTCACACGATCGGCGCTCTTGCACAGAGTCTCATCTATGATGCTGCTCTGGTTGAGTACGTGTCCTATCGTATTGTTCACCCGCTTCTGCCAAAGATGATTGTGCGATTCAGTAGCAAGGTTGCGCCCGAGAAGGTCATTGAGCGGTTCAAGGCAGAGGCGGTGGCACTCTGTGAAAGCATTCTTAAGTCAGTATAATGAGTGAACTATTCACATTCGAGCCCTCTGACTTTCAAGTCATTGAGGACATTGAATACGATGAAACCATTCAGCGACCTGAAACAATCCGTTTTTATACGTTGGAGGAACAGGTGGGTGATGCATATGAAAAGATGATTCCTCGTGGACGGACGACCAAGTTCCAGATGGAGGTCTTAAAGGGTGAGGCTGACCGTCTCCGTGATCTTTATTCGGACTACATTGTTCCCACGTCAGACACCTATCTTTTGCGTGAGCCTGAATACGGAAAGCGATTTGATTGGATTAATCCCGTGTATGAGTCTGCTGACACAACTGCGTATTCCTATGATCAGTCATGGATCCCGTTGTTTGCAGAGGACCGTGTTCGGCTTCCGCATTTTTACCGTTCAATGAATACTTCGCTTCCGAAGCCATATGCAACCGAGAAGGAAGGGACGCCTTATTCGCTAGAGGTTCCCACTCAGTTCGTGAATGACGATGGAAAGGAGCCGATTCGTGCATTGCCCACGTTTCAGTACACTCGTACCCAGCGTCACGAGGATGGACGGTTTGACATTCTGTCGGTGCCGATGGCAAACACGACGGACTCTGTGAACTTCAAGGGCTACTATGCAAAGAAGCGTCCTGTTCCGATTCCGAATCCGTTGCCCGAACATCCGTTCCTGAAGTCCAGTGATGCCGTGATGGTTGAGTCAACAGCTCCTTTGTCTGAGGTTGTCCCATCTATGGATGCCATTCTGACCCATGCGGTTCCCGTGACGTCTGATCCCTATGGTGAGGGCATGAAGTATCTTAAGGTCTATGACATCAAACTTTCGGATATTCCGTGGAAGTCGTGGAAGAGCCGTTTCCCTCCAGCCGAACCCCAACCTGTTGCAGCTGAGCCTGCTGCGATTGACTTCCCTAAGCCTACTGGAGATAAGCCCTCTGAGAACCTGATGAAGTATTACGCCGACTATTCGCCTGGGTATTCTTCCCGTCAGTGGCTGATGGAGCAGATCGATGGTGGTGAGCTGGTTGTTCATATGCTTCTGTCTCAGGCAGGACAGAATGGAACGGTTGCAATGTCTCCTGGTTCCGATGCCGAGTTTGAATACCCAAAGACCACCATTGCAGAGTGTGATCTAGATGGACTTGACTTTCATGATTTCTCTATTCGTGGAATCCTGCGAAGGACCTGGGGATCAAAGGTTACCTACCAGTGTATTCCTCTTGAACTGGTGAAGCAGGAGAGGAAGCGTGACGGCCATCAGAAGCGTCTTCAGTGGAAGGAGACAACCCCCTCAACGATCCTTGATACCTATGTGAAGGCGCTCGTAGCTGCTCGTCCAATCGAGGCAAAGCAGCAAAAGGAAGAAAAAGTGTCCAATCCCACTCGTGAGATTTCCCAGCTTCGCAAGGAGGTTGTTGCGATCCTTGAAGACAAGCGTCGGTTTGCTGAAGATAAGCTCAGGGACATCACGGATCTCCTGCGTGAATCTGTGACTGCCAACAGGACCTATGTGGACTCCAAGGGTCTGTTCTTGATCTGTTCTCACACGCTTGCGATCCTGGGTGGTGATCTGGCTATCGATCGGCGCCTGTTTTACGATACCTGGACAGCTCGTGAGGATGGCTTCCGTGTGTGCAAGTATTGTGGTGAGCAGGTCAATTCGGATGTTCTTGAGGAACAGGAGGAGTTCACAGATGATGGCAGGGTCATCCGTCATGCAGAAGCTCTGCCAGTGAAGACATTCGGGAATGTAGCAAATGATCACGTGAAGAGCCTGTCATCCCTAAAGGAGCTCTTTGACTTCTCCAAGCCTTCGGATGAGGTGTTTTTCATGTTGATCTCTCTGCTCCATATCTTCCCCGAGGTGGATCAGTTCATTCCTATTCTAGACATTGGTCGCAAGATTGCCGCCCAGCTTGAGAAGGCAAAGCTCGATGGTGGTGTGGCTGGTATTGCTCAGGCAATTCTTCTGATGCAGTCCCATGTTCCAGCTCTGGTTCCTCGCAGGGCGTTTGGAAAGAAGCCTCTCACGATCCGAGGATATCCACGTGATGCGCCGAAGCCAGATGGATATACGATCATTGATAGCATGATCCTTGTGCTGACCAAGACGCTGGAGGCTTACCCGACTTCGTTCAAGGGATCTAGTGCTTCTACCATGCGATCAGTCCTGAATTCGCCTAAGAAGGTCCATGTCCTGGTTCAGAAGACGTTGGACACAATCCTCAAGGGATCTGAGCCGATGCGTTCTGCTCTTGAACGTGCAAAGGCAACCGCTCCTGTTGAGGTCACTGCCGAACCAAACACGATGATTCCTGGAGATCTTGCGATGCCAGCCAAGGAGACGTTCGGAAACATCAAGACGCCCCCTGTGTGTCACTCGTATCGTGCCTACTGGACAAGCGCCCGCCCTCCGAAGATCAGGCAGCCTGAAGTTCCACTGAGGTCGGGGATCAATCACTTTGAGAAGCCCGAGTCACTGAAGAAGCTGATTGAGCAGTCTGAGTCCGATCGTGTGGCGCCTGTTACGGTTCCAGTGAAGGATAAGGAAGTGATTGCTCGATTGAAGTTAGGCAAGGATGGTGCCTCTGAGGATTGGCATACCAATGTGATGATTGCGACCCGTCTGGGCAGCGTGTTACAGGAACTGCCACCCGTGAAGACGATTGACCCTACTCAGAAAAGCGATGACCTCCGTGATATCACGAAGGGATACGTGTTTGAGGCAGTCAAGGAAATCAACAAGGATCCTCTCAAGAAGACGAAACTGGATGCGATGAAGAAGAATGACCTTGCGCTGATGATGCTGACAGCAGATGTGAAGAAGGCAACCGAAATCACGAACAGTCTCAAAGCAAAGGAGCGTATCACCTTCACTGAGCGGTTCCGACTGATGACGGACGCTGATCGTGAAATCACCAAGGAACTCGTGGACCGTGGATTGGCGCCCTACATCATCACCAAGCAGGATCGTATCCTCTTTGCAAAGGAGGTTGCCGAGGAGAAGAGGACCGAGGAAGAGGAGACAGGAGTGGGTCGCCCAGTGGATTATCAAGATCAGGGTGATCTACCGATTACAGAGGATATTGTGGAGCGTGGCAATTATGGGGACTACTCCAATGGACCGAATAATGATGGTCGTGACGATTTACAGCCCGATATGTTTGACCGTGGAGATGAACCTATTTAAACGTGACCTGGTAGATTAGACAATGCTAGTGCTTACGATTTGGCTTATCTACTCTGACAGCAACCGCCGTGATGATAAGATTGATGTGTTCCGTGGAGAGCAGGCGACTGATCAGCTGAAGATCACCTTCACTCCTGGCGATTCGGCGAGCCGCTCGATCTACCGCTTCAAGTTCTCTCGTGACGAGGCTCGTCGCTACCTCGGTAACGTGTTCGGCGCTCTCCGTTTCGATCAGGACCCCGCCGAGAAGATCCAGATATCTCCTGTCACTGGCCCGCCAGTGATGTACCACGTGAGCGACCTTGAGGACGCTGAGGAGTCTGTCATGTCAACGATTGATCAGGTTCTCTACACGGACATTAGCCGTGATTACGATTAACTAAACTGCCAGACAGTCGCAGCGGCCGCCAGCTGAGCGGCGATATGAAGCAGAGCACGCTGGGCACCAACCTTGTTCTTGAGGAACGCCCAGAACGTCACCGCAGGGTTGAAGTGGCCGCCCGAGAAGCTACCGAACAGCATGATGCCCGCCAGCAGGGCACCGCTGATCGCAAGGGGGTTTCCAACAAGGGCAATCACACCGATCAGCAATAGGGTTCCAAGATATTCAGCAGCAACAATCTTCCACATTTGGTTTTCTATACAGAAAATGAAACGTAGGAGGTCAAATAAGTAAGAAGGCACCATGTTGACGATCAATGGATACCAAATTGCCAAGGGTCCAAATGAGTTTGCCATCAAGAAAGCTCTCACAGTCAAGCCCTTCTCACTCATCAATCCCCATGCAGTTCCAAGGTATCCCGTGTACTGTGAAGATAAGCATCATCTCTATCTCCCCAAGCACTACGGAATCGAGAAGTTCGGAGAGGTTCCATCCAAGCGAGATGTCGCCGAAACTGATGCAAAGTACTGGACCTTTGCAGGATCCATCCGCCCAGTTCAGCTTCCAGTTGTCAACTCCTTCTTGTTACCCGAACCACATGATGGCATTATCTCACTCCACACAGGTGGAGGCAAGACTGTCTGTGCATTGTATATCGCCTCTCGTCTTCGCCTCCCCACCCTTGTTGTGGTCCATAACACCTTCTTGCGAGACCAGTGGGAAGATCGCATCAAATCCTTTCTACCGAAAGCGAGAATCGGGAGGGTTCAAGCGGGTGTCTGCGATGTAGCCGACAGGGACGTCATCATCGTTATGTTGCAGACACTTTCTATGAAGGAATTGAATATAGATGTGTTCAAGCCAATCGGACTTGTCATTGTGGACGAGTGTCATCACATCGCTTCGGAGGTGTTTGTGCAGGCGTTACCAAAAGTCACCTCGAAATATATGCTAGGTCTGTCAGCGACTCCTGACCGCAAGGACAAATTGATGCATGTGATTCACTGGTTTCTTGGTCCGTTGCTCTACAAGTCCGATACAGGTGACTCCGTAGATACCAAGGTTAATGTTGAGGTGTTTGAGTATGTGAATAATGACGATGCTTTCAACGAGATTGTGATGAGTTCGCAGGGGTACGTGTGTGTTCCTGCGATGGTAAACAAACTTGCAGAGTGCGAAGACAGAACAAAGTGGCTCTGTGGGATTATTGAAGATATCCTTGAGGATGGTCGTCAGATCCTTGTGCTGTCTGACCGTGTTCAGCACTGCAAGGACATTCTTGATGGACTGTCTGAACCAGTCAGAGAAACTGCATGTATCCTTTCACAGACTGTAAAATCAAGTCAGAGGGCAGAGTTCTGTGCATCTAAGAAGATCCTAATTGCGACATATACAATGTGTCGTGAAGGGTTTGATGTTCCAACATTAAATACGTTAGTCATGGCAACACCCCGACCTGACATTGACCAGATTGTCGGTCGTATTTTGCGAGTTGAAAAATCGACGAGAAAGGTTCATCCTCTTATTGTGGATATTGTGGATCCCCAGTTCCGCCGTCAGTTTGGAGCGAGGAATACCCTGTACCGAAAACGCAACTACACCCTTACGCGGATGGCTTTGGGGGCTGTGCCTGCACCTGTTTCGGAGCCTGTCCGATCTTCGCCATGGGAGCCGATGGAGAAGGAGGAGCAGGGAGAGGGCTCACCATGCCTCCAAGCTCATTAGCCGAATCCACGAAGATCTCAATCTTATTTAATCCGTTTGTCTCCTCTGGCTTGGAGATGTCCATGTATTTTTCCATCTTGTGCGAGAACTCCTTCGCAACCGAACCAGGAATAGGAGGGCTCAGCTCGGCCAACCGGTCGTACTGATCCTTCACATACTTTAAGAAGTCGCCAGGCTGCATACGCTGCTCACGGGGAAGACGCATCTCCACGTTGATAAAGCGATAGAGCTTTGCATAATGGATGCCTGACCTGCGGTGACCCTCGGCCCTCTTTGCCCAACCGAAATACGAACCCATCGTATTCAGAACTCCGATGACAAGCGATCCAACACCGAGAGCAGTAGCCGCAAGCTGGTGGTCCGTGAACAAGCTTGATGAGCCGGCATTCAGAAAGGCAACAGCGCCTGACCCGATAATTACGGGTAGGTCGATATAGGTCTTGCGACGAGTAAAAATACTTTCGGCCTTCTTGTGCATGATCGCAAGGCCGTTTGCCTTCTCACCTGTCTGAGCAAAGTATTCTTCTAAAACAATAGTCCAACTAACATTCTGTCCCAAGTCGGTGGCACCCGAATCTCCCATTTGATTTTAAACGCAGAATATACAATGTTGTGGCCCCCTAAATACTATCGTGGACTATCCACTCGCCGCAAGGCCCAGAGGCATCGTGAGATCACTCGTCGTGCCAAGATGTCCTGGAAGGATCCGAAAGCCTACAAGCCGTTTAAGACTGACAAGGGAACTCGCCGCCGCCCATCCTCCTATTCGTCTCGGTTCCACACCAAGTATCCAGGTGTGACTGGTATTCCCGCAATTGCGAAGGCAACTGGAGTGTCCCCTGGGGTTCTGAAGAAGGTCTACAATCGTGGCGTGGCAGCGTGGCGTACAGGTCACCGCCCTGGGGCAACCCCTGCTGCATGGGGCATGGCTCGTGTCCATTCATTCGTACTTCACGGAAAGACATGGCGGACAGCTGATGCGGATTTATCTCATAAGAAGTAACAATGAACTTTGACTACCGTGGAACTATCGTGCAGAAGTCCACACCGACCCCCGAACTCCGCACTGTGAAGAAGGTGCTTCATATTGACTCTGCCGATCGTGATACAGGTATCTACTATACGAACGGTGACTTTGTTGTGTATCTGCCCCGTGTCTATGAGAAGGTGATTTCCCTCCGCCTGATGAGTGCAGAGTTTCCGACGCTTGAGAGTGCACGAAGCCACACATATTCTGACGGAACAAACCTTCCCACTGCAAAGTACACAGCTGATGCAGCTATTGTGACGTCTGGTAACGTCATGCCCAACTACTTCATGGTCGATATTGATGGGCTGAATAAGGGCGATGAGACTGCAGTTGCAGGAAATAGGTCGCAATACCTCGACAGCTTCTTTGCAAAGATTGCGAATGTTGTATCAACAAAGGGAGCTGCGGCAGCTAGCAAGGAGACGCAGTTTATTGAGTACAATGATCACTCTGGTATGGAGAACACCTCTCATTTCAGCCCTCCGATTGGAAAGCTGGATCGTCTTCGTATTCGTACTCGCCTCCACTCTCAGCAGGGTAGCCAGGGGTTCGTCTACTGGACGACTGACGGATCGGTTGCCGCTGCAGCTGGTGCTGGAACAAACACAAACGTAGCCAATTTTTGCCTAACGTTTGAGATTGAGTATCTCGACAATGGATTTGATAACTTCTCTTCAATGCAGACCCGTCTCGGGCCTAACGACCGCGCTTAGCGGCCACGCATAGACTTACCTAGGGTGACAAATGTATCAAACGTAAACAGGAAAAACACACCCGTAGCAATGTACAGGAGCATATCCTGTGTTGTGGCTGGTGCATAGCCTGTGCGGTTCTGCTCAATCAGGCGGAGAATACGATCAAGCTTGGAATCGTCACCACCACCTCCGCTCATTCCGAAATGCTCACGAACCTGCTGCCTGTAGGTAGGGAGGCGAGGGTCAAGTGGGGCCTCTGGAAGTGGACGTATGGGTGTTGCGTTGAACGACTCTGTCGCAGGGTTATTGTCCAGCGGTAGGGACTTTTCAACCGACTTGAGCAGCTCGGAATGCTTCTTCGTCTGGTCGGGACGAGTTGCGGGCGGCTCGGCTTTGTCGGCATGCTCATGGGTCACAGGGATGCGTTGCCCAAACGGGGTGCCAAAGGCATCTTCAAGACTTGAGTAGTTCATACTCCACTTGTTCAAAGAAACACAGAAAAATATGAGGGAACTATAAATGCTCTCTGGTCGCAATGAAATGATTGCTGTGGGCGTTCTGATCCTCTATCTTGTGTTTGTTCCTGGGTTCCAGGTTGTCCGTGACCTTCTTGCCACGCCTGTTGGCAAGGCTGCGGCGCTTGCGGGCATTATCTATGTCCACAAGAAGGTGAGCTGCTCGGTCGCACTCCTCTTGGTTGTGGCGTACCTCCGTTGCACCCTGAGTTCGTGGGAGGGATTCACGACACCTACGACAGTCGTGCAGCCGACGTGCACGTGCCCTGACGGATATGCCTACGATGCCGTGAGCAAGGAGTGCAAGCCGACATCAACAATGACTGGAAGCGTGCCTCCCGAAGCCACCACACCCTCGGTTGGCGCCCCGACGTCAATGCCCCCTCCTCCTGGACCGATGGGTCAGTTTCCCGTGACGACCCCGTCGCCGCCGATGAATACTTCAACCCCTCTGCCCAATACCTCGGGCGGCGTTCAGCCCTCGACGACCTCATCGTCATCGGTTGCTCCCCTCTAAAATCTTGACACAAGACAATGCTGCAGTACCTTGATGCACTCAACAACAACAAGTTTTTCATCGGTGTCATGATGATTCTGCTGAACATTGGATCTCGTCATTTGGTCGATGAGTTCAGTGGAGATGAAACTGAGTACAATCGCAACATCCTGTTGAGGAGGATTGCGATTTTCGCCGTATGTTTCATTGCCACTCGTGATATTGTGCATTCGACCCTGCTCACTGCGGGATACATCATTATTGCTTCAGGTGTGTCTCGTCGTAGTGCTGAGGGAATGGCGAACCAGAAGGTTGATGCGGGTGTGTCAAAGGCGGACTGGCCAGCGTATGACCGGAACGTGCCTCCGATGTTTGGTTAGTTGCGAACCTGAGGAGTCTAATGACGACGAGTGCTACGGCGGCTCTTGCGACCACGCGTCTTGCGGCGACCACCCTTCAGTGCCTTCTGGCGAAGAGCATTGCGCACCTCCTCACGGAGCCCAAGAGCATCTCCAACAGTCATCTTCTCCATCTCCTCCTTTGAGACGTGCTTCTCCCACAGCTTCATAAGTTCAGGGGCCTGCTTGAAGTCAACCGTCTCCACGAAGCCGTCATCCAGGATAGACGGATGGACGTTGTGGATGATATACTGACGGCCCTCCGCCCGCATAACATCCTTCGCCTTAGAAGGAGTCATCTTCTCCACATCCTGCAGTGTGTATTCAACCAGGAACTTGGGCATTTGTAAATAGCCAGGTGTTTTATCTATGCCTACCCGCGACGAGTTCCACGACGGCTCTTGCGACCACGCGTCTTGCGGCGACCCCCGTCCTGCTCCTGGGGCTCGGGCTTGTAGGGGCGCTTGCTCTCACGCTCCTTGGCCTTGACGAGCAGCTTCTCGAGCTTCTTGATCTGGTCGTCGGCGTCGTCGTGGGTGAATGGCCTATAAGGTTTCTTCCCGTCGATCCATGTACCCTTCATCTTGTAGTGCTTCCAATCAGCTATCTCGTGCTCCAGCTTCTTGACTCCCTTAGGCATTTATATTAAATGCAGATTAGTTATAGTTTAATTACTACTGAGTTTTTCCCTGTCGAGCCAGCGTTCTTCTTCGGATTCGATCCACGGAGGGCAGACGCAGGAACTGCCGCAGGAGGACCGTTGCCTGGAGGAACAACGACCGACTGCTTGATGTTCTTCAGCAGCTCATCAATGTTCGGGGGCGACTTCATCTCGGGTGCAGGAGCCGGTGCGGGCGCAGGAGCCGGTGCTGGAGCCTTGACCTTAGCACCACCACCAATCTTCACCTGCTTATCTGCCGCGGGCTGCTTGGGAATCATCGACGGAGGCGGGGCAGGCGGCATTCCAGACTGCATGAAACTCATCAGACCAGAGAGCGGGTTCGTCGCCTGAGGAGGAGGCGGCACGTTCGCAGTGGTACGCATCTGAGTCGTCTGGTTCTGCATTGCAGCAGCAGCCAGAGAACGAGCAATATCGGGATTCTGACGCATGATATCGTCAATGTTCGGGATCGGCGCCTTGCGGGTCATCTGGTTCGTCAGGTGAACCATGTAGATCATCATGCAAGCACGCATGGGAATCTTCACAAGCGGATGCATCTTCAGGTTGTCTCCATACTGATCATACAGCTCCTCAAAATCATCCTCAAGATCAACGACATTCATCTGGGCTGACTCAGACAGGCCATCCAGCTGAAGACCGAACGCCTTGAGCAACATAACGTGCTTAGATCCATACTCCAGACCGCTCATGGCAGTCACGAACCACTCGGAGAACTGCTTGATGGTCGCATCCATGTTCTTCTCACGCTTGATGAACTCCAGCTCCATCTTCATCTCCTCTAGAGGCGAGTCCATCGTGAACCGCTTGCGCATCGGGACGCCCATCTTGGACAGACGCTCAAACTTACGCAGAACCTCGTACTTCTCCTTCATCAGTGCCTCGTCCGACATCTTGCGAGGAGCAACGGTCGGCGCATACGGCTCAGCGTTGAAGTTCATCGTGCCGCCCAGCTGGATCGGGCCCGTGTCCTCGGCGGACGGAACAAGCTTCGGCGCGGGCGGCGGTGCAGGAACCTCATCAAACGTAAGGGTAGGGAGGTCAACGGTTTCAAGATTTGCGATACCTCCTTGCTGTGGATTTATGAGTAGGTCGACGTCCATTCTTACTTCTTGACTTGGACGTCCTTCTTAAAGCTGGAACGCAAGGGTTTACTCCTTCTCATGCTCTAATACCCAAAGACCTTGTAGGAATGAGTCAGCCAGATCGTCCTTCTTGGGGTGCTTTGCGAAGTGCGCCTGGTTCTCAGAAGGAACAAGAGCGAATGCGTGAGATATGCCTGTCTTTTTGCGACCTTTATATGTGGCAGTTGAATCTTCCACAGTCACTATGTTTGAAAGCTTGTGAGTCGCCGATACACCCGTGCACCGAAACCCCCGAGCGCAAAAATACATCTGGATCATCGCCTGGACCCCAAACATCCGTCGGTCCATCTGGTTCTCCACCGCAACAACAGACGCTCCCGCCCATGCCGATCGTGCGTCCAAACTCCTGATGATCGCAGGGGCAAGGTCCAGAACAGATCCCTGAGTTGCCGAAGAAACGCACTTCTTCCATGTGTTCTGCTTCTGGTGATTGTAGATCAACTTGACCAGATCAGACTTCTTCGTTGCCTCAGTAGACATGTTCTCTGCGGTCATGATCTCGTGAAGTTGGTTGGGGGTCATCTTGTTCAGAGCGACCTTGGTAACCTTCGCCTTCTTCTTGGGCGTATGACGACCACATGAAAAGGTTCCGTTTGAAGCATGTTCATACTGAGCAGCTGTAGTACACTTATGACATTTAGGAGCACCGACACCTGCCTGTTCTCCTAAGACGTCAATAATGTTCCAATCTACAATCTTTACATCGTTACGGTCAGTTCCTTCAAGGACGCAATAAGCAAGGTTGCGGAGTCCTACATCGAAGGAAACCACCTTCATTATTACTTCTTACGCAGTGGCTTTAAGCAGAGAGATGAGCGCAGGCTTTGCATCACCCTTTCCGTAAGGGATTCCACGCTTGGTCAGGATCTCCTGCAGCTCCTTCTTAGTCTTGGACTCCAGACCATCCGTGTCCAGCGGCTCAGGCGGGCCCGCAACAACCTCGGCGGTGACCGAGAGGCGGTCATCCTCATCATCGGACGTAGGAATGGTTACCTCCTGAACCGTCTCCGTCGGCTCGGGGATCGTGGCCAGCTCAACCTTTGGCTGAACGGTCGCCATTAGCGTCTGATTCAGATCGCCAATCACGAGCGCAATCGCATTCATGTTCTGGAACAGGCGAGTCTGCTGCCAGTAGATCCAACCGACCATACCTGCAAGGATCAGAACCATAGACGCAAGGAGGGCAATTGACGCATGAAGAAACTCCATTTATAACGAAGGCGGGTAAAGGTTATGGCGTCTTAAACGAGATCGATTCCCTCGTCTGTCAAACGACGATAACGGGGGCGGTAACACAAGTGTGATATGGTTACCGTAATCCCCCCACATCCGAAGACGGTTATAAATATGCAAACTGCAAGAATAGCATCTTGATTCATTATCTTATTTCCACAGTGTAAGGGTAAATGCCTCGCAAGAGTTTCCTCAAGAAGATGTTTGGCGGAGATGGTAACTCATTGATTGAGGATGCTGCACTCATTGGAACAGGCGCCTACCTTGCCCGTCAGAACCCGAACTCAAGTGTTGTTGGTGTCGTTGGAACAGCTGGCTTGTATTTTGCGTATTTCATTGGCGGTCTTATCCTCTTCTTTATCGTTCTCTTCTTGATTGCAATGATCTTTGGAAAGAAGTCGACCCCGCCCCCAGCGGATGCGACAAACTCAACTGTGCCTCCAGCAAAGTAATCTTGCGTTCTGATAAATGGCTAAGAAGGGTGGTGCTTTCCTCGAGACAATGGTTGCGTCTGGTGTCGGTGCCTACGCTGCGAAGAACTCTTCGTCAATGAAGGGACTGCTTTGGACGCTAGCTAAGTATGTTCTGGTGATCGTCGTGATCTCGTTCGTCCTCATGTTTTTCCTGAAGATGTTCTCGACGGAGAACTTCGTCCCGCTGGAGCCGTCGAAGAAGGGTGACAAGGAGGTTGAGACCCCCGCAGGCAACAGGATCAAGTATTAATAGCAATTCTTATAGGGACGGCAGCTTGCCTTCTGCGTGAATCCCATACGGCGGCACGGGGTCTTCTTGCAGTACTTCCTTGACATCAAGCGCTTCTTCTTAAACCTACGTGTACCTCCATTCGTACCAAATCGCTTGGCTGCGAGTTTTTCACCAGGACCTCCTGGTCTATTCCACTTATCACGGATGGTTGGAATATTCTTTGAAATCACAGCCTTAGCAGACTCCTCTGTTTCAAGAGGGGTGATCGCCTTGTACTTGGAATACGTGAGCTTAGGGTCATCGGTGATTCCAAATGCATCGTCAAGATTCTTCTTGAGCTTGTCGTTCAGCTCCTTCTCCAACTTTGAGATATAGTCCATCAGCTTCTTCTCAGTCAAGAATGGGTCGTCTATCTCTTCGTCCACGACAAGTGTGATGATACCTCCGTCGCTCTGATAGATTGAGAACTCGTGACCCATGTTCCATGATGGGAACTGGCTCTCAAAATCCCTGTCAAAGCGCTGCCAGTCTGCACCTGCGGGCACTTGGTTTTCCGCACTAAAGTCAATTTCAATAAAGTACTTCATTACTTAGTGCCTAGAAATCCTCATCCAGACGAATCTCACCTGAGCTCTGAACACGAGAATAGTCAGACACCTTCTTCTCAAAGAAATTGGTCTTGCCCTCAAGACTGATCAGATCCATGAAATCAAACGGATTGTGCGTTCCGTAGATCTTCTTCAGGCCCAACTGGACCGCAAGACGATCAGCCACAAACTCGATATACTGAGACATCAGAGCTGCATTCATGCCAATCAGGGCACATGGGAGAGACTCGCAGATGAACTCCTTCTCAAGGGTCACGGCTCCCATAATAATGGACTGAATGATCTCAGGTTCGGGCTTCTCGGGCAGCGTGTGGAACAGAGCCACTGCAAACTGGGTGTGAAGTCCCTCATCACGAGAGATCAACTCGTTGCTGAAGGTCAGTCCAGGCATCAGACCACGCTTCTTCAACCAAAAGATAGCACAGAACGCACCTGAGAAGAAGATGCCCTCCACGCAGGCAAATGCAACCAGACGGGTTCCAAACGAGCGGTCAGAGTTCATCCAGTGAAGCGCCCAGTTAGCCTTTTCCTCAATTGCAGGGATGTCCTCAATCGCATTGAACAACTTTGCCTTCTCCTCCTCATCCTTGACATAGGTGTCAATCAGAAGGGAATACGTCTCCGAGTGAATGCCCTCCATCGCATTCTGGAAACTGTAGAACAACTTGACCACCTGAGACTTGACTTCGCCTTGGAACCGAGTCACAAGGTTCTCCATGACGATTCCATCGGAACCAGCGAAGAATGCAAGAATGTGCTTGATGAAATGCTTCTCATCATTGGTAAGCTTTGTCCAATCGGCCTGGTCCTTAGAAAAGTCAATCTCCTCGGGCGTCCAAAAAACGGCTACGCTCTGCTTATACATCTTATAGAGGTGCTGCTCAGACGACTTGATCGGGAACAAAGTATAGGACATGGCTGTATATATAGTGGAGAATACACTTAAACCTTTGTCTCCAGTCAATACAATGAGTAGTATCAGCAACGCACAGAATCTACTGAAAAACGTATTCCGCCCTACGTTTGTGTATGACACGACGAACAATGTATATCACTCAAAACTTGAACTCATAAACATAGACACGATCTCAGCTAATTTCGTATCTGCCTACAGCCTGTCTGTGTCGGACTCAAACTCCAATGTCTATGTTGGAAGCAACGCTGGCAATGTGTATTCTAACCTAAACGGAAACTCAAACAATACATTTGTTGGGTTCCAGTCGGGATACGGATCGTCCAATGTGATTAACAATGTATTCCTTGGATTCCTGTCTGGAATTGGTACCGTTGGCTCGTCAAAAAGTGTCTCCCTTGGTGGGAACAGTTTGGCGGGAGGCATCTCAAACATATACATTGGATACGGTACTGGCATCACTGCAGGAAATAGTAACATCTTTATCGGGACCAACATCAACTCCACGACGAACAATGCGATTGCGGCTTTTAGCAACACGGTTCTGATCAAGGGTACTGGTACAAACTATATGATTTCAGGCTCCAACGGATATGTTGGAATCAACATGCCGTATTCAGCACCGCTTCCTACTCTGCCATTGATGGTCAATGGATTTGCTCAGATTGGTGCACCCAACAACGGTATGCTTGGAATCAACATCACCCCTGCAAGTTACCACCTTGATGTAAGTGGATACATCCATGCCAGTGATGGTGCAGGTACACTTCTCTTCTCTAACGGAACCTTCTCCTGTACGAATGGAATGTTTGGAACAAACCTACCGACTACACCGCCAACAACACCCTTCTTCGTGAATGGAAACGCTCAGGTCGGAACGTCAGGTAGAAAACTAGGAATCAATATGACACCTACCTACGGCCTTGATGTAACTGGAACGATGCGAGTTAATGATGGAACGGGTACAGTTGCTTTATCCAACGGTGTGCTTTCATCTACGGGTGGGTTCTTTTCATCAAATGGCACGATAGTTAATAACGGAAGTGCTACTGTTCCTTATAAAACTGGACCATTTATAGTGACCGTTTGGAACGACGGTAACTATCATACGATATTTGGTGTGAAAATACCAGGGTTTTCGGCGGTAATGATTTCTGAATATCGTACCGATACGTCTATGATAACTCTTGGTTTTACATCAATGACTCTTGTCACACTTGGCGGCGGTACAACGACATGGTCGGTTACGTTCTTCCCTGTGTAACCTTCAACTTCTCAACAATCTTGCGAATGCTGACTGAAGAGACGCCAGAAGCCTCAGAGACTTTGGTAACTTGACCACCCAAAATAGAGCAGACAACGCCTGCTACGATCGTCTTTGGAGTATGTTCCATCTCTGGGAGACTGTGAAGCATCAGGACAATGCGATCACGATCTGAGTCAGACAGATCCATGTCGGCGCAGATACGCTCAGCAATACCAAGCTGAGTATTGAGGACGTTTGAACCCTCGTCCGAGAACCGCATCAGAGCCTTGCATAGGGCACGGATGCTCACGTGGAACAAGTTAGCTACTTCCTCGTGCGTACGGGTTGCATCGTGCTGACGGCAGGATGTAAAGATTGCAGCAGCCATCAGAGCACGGCGAGTTTCTCCACGGGTCTTCTGAGCATCCTCTACCTTCTTGAACATTGCACATCCATCCATCACAATTGCCTTCGGAAGTCCTACACGGTTACAGGACTGCTGGATCGCATCAAAGATACCCATCCATGATCTCTCTCCATGGCTTGAGAACGACCACGCAGAAAGCTTTGCGATTGACTTGGCTTCTTCCGACTGCTGTCCCCCTCGGCGCCGCATCATCATCGATCCGTATGAGGAGTCAGGAAGGAGTTCGCTCGTGATCGTCCCTGTTCTGGAAGGGTCGTCTTCAGTATTGCCGTAGACTCGCCACTCCGCTCCTTCGTCGATACAAGAGCCCAGAATCGTTCCACAACACTTACACACACGCTCGCCATCATCGATAACAACTTCATGTTCACAGCTCATGTGCGTTTCCTTGTATTGCGACGCTTCCGTCCATTTTTCCTGTAGGTCTTCCTCCTCTTCCTCTTGCCACTGAACTTCAAGAACCCACTTGGTGACGCCTGGGACCACCCAGGAGAAGGCGCCGGTGATTGACCGAATCCACTAAAACCAGATTGTGCTGGCGGTCCCCCGAAAAGACTGCCAGAAACAGGTGCTGGCGCTTGAGATTGTGTACCAAACCCGAATCCATACCTAACGGGTTCTTGTGCTGGCGGTCCCCCGAAAAGACTGCCAGAAACAGGTGCTGGCGCTTGAGATTGTGTACCGAACCCGAATCCACTCCTAACAGGTTCTTGAGGTTGTGCACCGAACCCGAATCCACTCCTAACAGGTTCTTGAGGTTGTGCACCGAACCCGAATCCACTCCTAACAGGTTCTTGAGGTTGTG
>Ga0114963_10000125_pt1 | contig 47735 bp, 42 predicted proteins | sample C_131016_EF_Meta_FD_87019 | JGI IMG/M metagenome (GOLD analysis project Ga0114963, IMG submission 87019) | Freshwater microbial communities from Lake Croche, Canada to study carbon cycling - C_131016_EF_MetaG | ecosystem: Environmental > Aquatic > Freshwater > Lake | place: Lake Croche, Canada... | reverse complement strand
TCTGAATTAAAAAGAATTATTGAACTAGATGTTTCAAATCTATTATCAAAAGGAAAGTATACAATAAAAATACCTGGAGATGGAACGTTTAAGATTGCCGCAAACCCAGTAGCTATAAGAGCTTTACATCAAAATATAAAATCAGAAGGTTCTGGCCTTTGGAAGGGATTATCAAAATGGACAAATCAATACGGAAAAAAAATAAAAGAAACTATAAATACAAAGCAAGAACTTGATGATAAATTAGCAGAAATTAAAGATTTTGAAAAAAGCGGATTAACACCTAGAGAAACTTCATGGGAAGAGCACAATAAAAATCAAGAAGAAAATAAACCAAAGGAAATAACACCTTCAACTGATGCAGTACCAAGTGCTGCAAAAAATAAAGGAAATGAATATAAAAACTTTGATGTTTCAATATTTGTAGAAGATGGAAATATAAGATTTTCTGGAAGAAAAATTAAAGGCTCTACTTTATCTGATTTTGATATTGAATATCAAGATTTATTTAAATCATACGCATCAAACGATGCAGCTCCAATGAGAAGAGGTGCTTACCCAGCATTTTTTGATAATTCAGAACTTGGAGATGCTGGAAGTTGGATTACTACGGCTCTTCCAATGGCTGGTGGAAACTTTTTAATATATGAAATAAATCCACGTGGACAAAAAGGAATTGGAAATGCAAGAAATAGAACAGTTAGATTATTTAGATACGTAGTAAATTCAAGTGGAAATCATTTAACTCAACCAGTTGAAATAAATAAAAATGGAATAAATGGTTTTTACACAAAAAATAAACAAGGTAATATTCCAGCTTTAGCCCACGGAATGATTTCAGCAGCAGATGATTACACCAGAGCTAAATCAATGTCGGTTAATGATGTTGTTAATATTAGCGGTGGAAGAGCAGTTTTAAGTGGAGAAACAGATGCTAATTTAAGAGATTATGAAGATACTGGTAACTCACCGCCTGGCCTAAGACAAAGACTTGAAGAGTTTAATGCATTACCATCTGGTAATGTTTTAAACAATTACATATTAGATTTCATGGCAGATGTTACTGATAATGAAGTTGCAAAAAAATTATTAGGTGAGTTGCAAGTTACTGCCAATATGAGTATTGAAGCTGGAAAAAGTTTTATAAGAGATTTAATTGAAGCACAATCTGGAGACCAATCAATTATAAATTTAAATATAGTAAAAGACCCAAGTCCATCAGAAGATTATCCAACAGGATTTGAAAGTGCTTTAAATAAAACAACAGCTCAACAAATGAAAGAGTGGTATGAACGTGGAAGAAAATCATTAGTAAGCCATGTAGGAACCGATGACCCAGCTACTGGAAAGCCGTATCCAAAATTAATTCAAAAACCTGGAAATGACCCTAAAACTGGAAAACCATGGACAAAGCCAAAAAGGAATGCAGATGGAACACCAGCACTTGATGCTGATGGTAAACAAATTCATGAACCATGGATGGTATCTAATCCTAAAAGATGGAATGTTCAAATTGAACCATTTGTAAATGAAGAAACATATCACGTAAAAGATGCAGATGGAAATACTATATTTAAACCTATGCCATACCAGGTTGAAGGAATGAATTTAGCACTTACTAGGTTTTTAACTGGCTCAACTCCAGTAAATACAGGAGAAGTTGCTAGAGCCTTTCTTAATATGGATGCACCTGGACTTGGAAAAACAATACAAATTTTAGGTACCGCAAAAACATGGCACGAAAAAATGAAGGTTTGGACTAAAGACCCTAATAGCCCATGGTTTGGAAAATCTACAAAAGTATTAATTGTTTCACAAAATAGAACAATTTTAAAAAATGCTTTTGGTGGGGATGCTGCTAAAATGGGTTTAGATTTATCTGGTGAATTTAAAGATGTTGGAGGTGGAAATATAAAATTTATTCCTAAAAAAATAACTGGAACAACAGATGGAGGTGAATCTATTGATGGAGAAGAATCATGGGTTGATTTTGGTACATATGGTGATATTAAACCACAATTTCAATTAGTTCCAAAAATAAACGAAAAAACAGGTAAACCAGATATGGTTCCAGATTGGATGATTGGAATAGACGGAGAATTTATATTAGGACCAGATGGCAAGAAAATTGCACATCAAGTAGATGACGGTAAGGGAGGAACAACGAATAAAATGGTTGAAGAAATGCACGAAGTTAGAAGCGGACCACCAGTAAAAGGTTCTGGAGAATGGGGATTAGTAATATTTGATGAATGTCATAATATGAAAAACATGGATTCTGGTAGGTCACAAGCTGGACATGATTTATTCATAAGAAGTCAACACGTTCTTTTAGCAACTGGTACACCAATAGATAAGCCTCAACTATTAGGATATTTTATAGCAATGGTGCTTGATGTTTCATTACATGAAATTGCCGCAGAATTGCAAATGACAGTTTCTGGTTCAAAAATTTCACATGCAAGAAAAGATAAAACTTTTACAGCTAAAGACTTTAGAGACAGTTTATCAACTGGACATTGGGCTAAAATGAAAAAAGATAAACAAGCAGACGTTTTTAATATGTCATTAAATGCAATAAGAAGAATTAGAGATAGGGCTGGAGTAATGGGAAGATTAGTAAGAAGAGGTAAGGCTTTTTATGGAACACCAGATATTTGGCTTGATTTAACAGATGAAAATGGAAAAGACGCTGAAAAAATGATAATAAAACATGAAGATAAATGGTTTGAATTCATGGAAGCAGACCCAAAATTAAAAGCTTCATTAATGGGACAATTTTTAATGGAAAGCAAAAGGCTTGCTGCATGTATTAAACTTGGCGTTCCAAATACAATGTTTAATACAACTAATGAACCAAGGGGTGCACTTAGAATATTATTAAATGAACTCAAAGACGGAAGAAAAGTAATAATAACAGTTGATACTACAAACGAACTAGGAGTAACAGACCCAGACTTAAAAAGTCAATTTAAAGGATTAATTGCAAAAGATAATAAACCAACTAAATATGATAGCGAATTAACAATGTTAAAAGATTATCTTACAAAAGCTGGAATTAAATTTGGAACTATAGTAGGTGCAGACATAAAAGATAGGCAAAATAGCATTAATTTATTCCAAAAAAATGATATGGAGGTTCCAGTCATGATAATGACTATATCATCTGGCGGTACAGGTTTAAGTTTACAGGATTTATTTAACGTAAATAGAGAATGGGGTTATGATAGAAAAACTGGTGAACCAAAGACGGTTTTAAGCAAAGAAGAAGAAGAACAAAGAAATGAATTAAGGAGAACTGCGGACCCAGACATGGGTACATACGATAAACCTATTCCAACAGATAGTCATCCTAGAAGCATGATAATTGTTTCAGCTCCTTGGGGTGGAGATGCCGTAGAACAAGTTATAGGTAGAGCTGATAGAATGAATACAACTACACCTACAAGAGTGTTTTGGCTTACAACAGAAATATCATCTGGTGATGCTAAATTAATAAATACTGTAAGAAGTAAAATAGCTACACTTAATGCTATGATTAAAAACGGAGACGACCTTGATGCATTAATGGAAGGTGGTATGGAGGGTGGCGATGCTCAATCGGCAAAAGAAATTGAAAGAATGGGACAAAGCAGAAAATTACCTAAAGATGTAGCAACAACTTTAGCACAAAGAGCATTAAATACAATTATAAAATCATCAAAAATAGTAATTGAAAGTAACGAAAAAGAAATTAAAGAAATACTTCTAAAAGATGAAAATTTAGATATTCCAGACAATAAAGCAAAAGTAAATAGAAAAAGAAATCAAATATTAAGTAAAACTAAATTAATAAATTCAGTAGAATCTATATTGGCTGAAATTGCTAATGGAAAATTTGACCCATATACAGTTGATGTGGTAAAAATTGAACAATGGTTAAAGACACGTGGAATAGGTGAAAAAGAAGAAAAAATAGTAAATGAAAATGGAGAAGAAGAAATTAAGGTTGATGATGATGAAGATAATAATATGGATAATGTTTATAAAAACATTATAAAACATAATATTATAACAAATTCAGATGGTGTAGATATTATAGTTACACCAAGCAATATAACTAAATCATCAAGAAATAGGGTAACAAATGTAATAAAAAATTTATATGGACTTCAATCTGCAATAGTTCCAGAAAATGCAACACAACAAGAAATTGAAAAAATAAATAGTATATTTAATGATATTGTTAGACCGTTTCAGACTGCATATGCAAATAAACAAATAAATAGCCGCAGATTTGCAGCAATGCTTTCTTTTGCTAGAGATATAGCCTGGAGATTGCATGATTATACAATTAGTTCAGTTTACGCATCAACAAAATTAGAAGCTCAAGAATATGTAAAAAAAGGTGCAGCTGGAGAAATAAATATAGCAGCAAAAGAATTAATGACTTTAATGTTTAGTGAAGACGTTTCAAAAGCTTTATATGCAAAACCGTATCAAAATCATTTAACTGCAAAGCCAGCTATGTGGACAATGTTCCATGAAGTTGGTCATGCATTAATGAGATTAATACCAGATGAAATGAAACAAGAAATGTTAAATGAATTAAATCAAGCAAGAAAATCATGGTTTGATGGTTTACCAAATGGTGATGTAAGAAAATCATTATCAATGCCAGAATATGACTGGCATTATACAGCTGGAATTAGAAATTATAATTTTAAAGAACAAGAAATTACGTCAGTTCCATTGCCAAATTGGAGCACTAAAACAAAAACGTTTCAAGGAATAACTTATACTAGAAATGAAAAAGTCCACAATTCAGTAAAATCGGGAGGACAATTCTTTAATTCATCTATCATATCAGCTGCATTAGAAATATTTGCAAGGCATCCAGATGGATTAAATGATATACAGACAGCCAGAAAATTTGGACAAACTGCAGATATTGTAAAGAGCGGTATTGGAGGAGAAGGACAATTAGGATTTAAACTTGGAAGTGGAGCAATTGCACCATTCTTATCTTTATTTAATTTTGGGGTATTTAATGATATGAGTTTTGCTTTAAATTCATCACTTGCTCCATTAATTGAAACAAGAACTGAATATGGAACAAATAATGAATTAAAAATAGAAAAAAGTAAAAGACTTTTATCTGTATTTCAAATTCAAAAAATGGTTATAGACGGAAAAGGTTATATAACTACAACAGATAATCCAAATGAAGCATTAATAACTACAATTTTAGAAGACGGAAAATTAATACATTATTTAATAGATGCAAAATCTCTTATAGCAGAAGTTGGTAAAGATTATTTAAGTAAATTAAGAGGTAAAACAGATGAAGAAAAACTTTCATTCTTAAAAACAACAAAAATAACTCAAGAATTTATATATGGTGCATCTGATGAAAATTCATTAAGACTATCAAAGCTAAGAAATAGAAATACTGCTACATCATATGAAAGTAGAATATATAAATTACTTGATATAGATGAATGGTTGGCTGAAAATTCAGCCGCATATGCAAGAGATTACTATATGCTAGGAAATTACAGTAACGAAATATCTATGACTGGAGATATTGTTGCATCACTTTTTGTAAACGCATCAGCTGGTGGAGATGCAAAATTAACAAGAAGAATAATATCATCTATATTTCAAAATACAATTAAAGAAGCTAAAGATTCAACCGAAAGCGGCCAAAAGTTTTACATGAAATATGGTTCTGGTGGAACTGCAGGTTCAATGGATAACAGTCAGCAGTCTGGTTCACTTTCTCCTCCAAACCAAAACATTCTGCCAAAAGGAATGAGTGTGACAGAGGAATCAATTTTAAAAACTGGAAAAGCTTCAACATTTAATGCTTCTGCAATTAAATATGTAAAAAGTTGGGCTTACCATATTGCTGAACTCAAACTATGGGCATACAAACTTGGTAAAAATAATATAACACCATCAAATTCATCTATTAATAAAAAGCTTAATGAAGTAATAGAACAAGAAAAATTAAAAGGTGGAGAAGCAAAAACAACAGCTGAAACACAGTATGGTGCAGAAGGTCTTGTTGGAACATTAGTAGGAAAAATAGAACAAATAGGAAGAATAACAGATAACGACATGATTAGAGAATTAGGAAAAAGAATTTCCCATAGGTCTAATACTGGTGAAATAAATAGGGGCACATATACTGAAGATAATTATGTATTTCAAAATTATTGGCAATCAGTATTTGATAATGTAATAGAAAAGCATTTAGGAGACAAAATCGCAAAATCATCAGAAAATAGAAATAGATTACTATCTTTACATAAAGTTTTTAATATATCTGGTAAAAATTTTACATTAAAACCAGAATTTAAATCAGCAATGACTGATTACATATTAAACGTTTTTCATCCAGAATATAATAAATTAACAAGAGCACTAGCTGAAGCAGAAGCTTATCTTAGTGAAGGAAATTTTGAAGGATTAACAGAAAGTGTAAAAGAATATCTACATTCAATTGGAGTAATAGACTCTAAAACACTTTATAAAGCAAGAGAATTAGTTGCAAAAATAAAATTAGATGTAGAAACAGAAGTTTCAAAATATGGACATGGAAGTAAATACGATAATTATAAGTTTTTAAGAGAGAGCGACCATTATATTGGTAAATTCTTTGAAGACGGAACAGTTGATAAAATGTTAATGGATGTAGGAAGAGCTATGTCTGTATCAAGAAACAGAACGGATTACGATGCATATATGGCTTCTAATTTCTCAAAAGAAGTAATAGCAGCAGCACATGATTTAACAGAAAAATGGGCAAAGCCATATCGTGAATGGGCTTCATCGATGGGAGAAGAAATAAATGATTGGGGTACATCATGGAGACCAAGAATAATAGATGCTGATACTGTTCATGGAATAAGAAATGGTGTAAGAAATAGAGCAGATTTATTTATACGAAAAGCAGCCGAGGCCATATACAAAGACAATAAGCATCAAAGAGTTCTTTTACCACATGGATTTAAAAAGTTTTTTGAAGAAAACAATTATTTTATGGAATACGGTGGTGATGCTAGTGTTATGAATGCTGGAAGTGCTGAACTTGGACAACATCAACATTCTTACATGTGGAGAGAATGGTTTAGTCAATACAATGAAGATGATGGCACTTTCCACCCATTTTTACAAAAAAGAATAGCAGAATTACTTGATGCATCTGAATCTTCAGAATTAAAAAGCATTGATGAACAAGATAGTTTTGGGTTTGACGTAGGAATAGAACCAGTAAGGGTTGTACCTAAACACCCAGCAGATAATACAATTTTAGACAGTGAAGGTAAACTTGTGCATGGTACAAATAAAGCACTTGGAATACTTGCAGCATTAAAATCTTATTTAAAATTATTAAAAAAGATTTCTAAAGTAGATAAAGGTTATGCCGTTGATAATGAAAAAACAATGATTCAAACAGCAATTACCAGACTTGAAGAACAACATAATAGAAAATCTATAGAGCAAAAATTAAGTATGACTGACGCATTTGAATTAGCTACAAAATTTGCAGATAGAATATTAAATAAATCAATAGGAATTGGAACAACTGGTAATGGATACGAAGAAATATTTGGTGGTCAATTTGGAGATTTAAACAAAGCAGACAGCATGAAAGAAAGATTAATGGAGTGCGAATTTGCAGATGATTTATTATCTGAATTTTACAATAATGATGTTAGAATATTTGGTAAACATTATAATAGACAAGTTACTAGAGCTATATTAATTAAAAAATATATACCAGAAAAATTCTTCAAATCACTTTCATTATCGGTTAAATCCAATCCAAAATCAACGCAGTACTGGGAAGATATTGTTTTTATATTAAAAAGAATAACAGAAAGTGACCAAGAAGAATCTAGTGATAGTTTAGTTAAATCATATATTACGTTAGCAGCACAATCAACTTTTATGACACTTACATCTGCATTGCAATTTGCAGAACCAATTAACTATGGTTTTACATTTAAACATAGAAATGCAGTTGATGCAGCATGGCAGTCGAGCAGGGCTGTTGGCGGTAATTTAGCAATTACTGTGACGGCTATAGCTAACTCTCTTGCAAAAGTTTCAACACAAATAATTACAGCTGGAAACTACGAGGCAAGTAGTGCACCTGGATTAAGAAATTATACAAAAGAAAATCAATTCTTTTACAGGCTCGCAAAAAGAGTAGGAATAATACAAAATAGATATCTAGAAGGATTAGATACAAGTACAGCAGACATGAGAACTCTTCCTAAGAGAATGGCAGACTTGGCATTAGAAAGATTTCACCATTCTGGTAGCGGATTAACAGCCGTAACAGATGCATCTAGAGTATCTGTAATGAAAGCTACCATAATGTCACTTGAAACAATGGCTGATGAAATAATTACCAGAACAAGTGCAGCAAATATAGATGGAAAATATATTCCTGGAGATGAATTAAAGATATTAACTGTTGCCGAAAAAATGACTTTTAGAAACTTAGGTGTTTTAGAAAATGAAATTCCAGATTTTTTAAAATTCTGTGTTTCATATAGAGCTTCAATAAGTGGAGACTATTCAACAATGTCACCAGAAGTTATGGATGCACTTATAGATAAAAGAACACATATTACACCAAGGTTTGAGAAATATGGAAAAAGAGGAAAATACGAAGCAGAAAAAGATAACAGAATTGCTCAAACATATTTTAATGCACTAGCTAGAATTAATTTTGATACAGTTCAGATAACAGCTAGGGCAACAGAACAAAGAACACGTGCTTGGTTTACAAAAGTTATTGGTTCGTTTGGTGCAAGATTAATATTCTTTTTAACTCATTACATGTCATCATTTTCAAGAAATGTAATACTTCCAGCATTAAGATTAGCAAAATCAGCAGTTCAAAGCAGTAGTAAACAATATAGTATTGCACCAGGAATGCATGACCCATCTCACAGACTTGGAAATCTCCCAGGCGGTGCGTATCTGTCAAATATTTCTAATCCTTATGCTGGATTTAGAAATTCTATAAATGCAGTAACTACTATGGCAACTGTTTGGGCTATGTTAATCGCTTCAAATTACAAAATAAGAGAAGTTAGGTCACAATTTAGACAAAACCCAGCAATATATATCTATGAAGAACCAGAAGACTGGGTAAAAGCTTTTGCAGCAATAGACTCGGCTGGTCTTTTAGGAAATTTATCATTACCAATAAACACTTTAACTGGTGGATTAAGATATGGAAGACAGTCGGCACAATTAGTTGCTGGACCTTACGTTGGAAAATTATTTGGAACAATAGATAAAGTAAATGAAACATATGGTATGAATAATAAAAATTCACCAAATACACCAACAGCAGAGAGAGCAACTGCTGGTTTAATTTACGATGCAGCAATTAGGCCAATAATATCAAATAGTATTGCATTTATGTTACCAAGAACAGATGTTGGAGACATGTTAAACTTTGCAGTAGTACAATCTATGGCACACCCAGGTGTTAAAGAAGCGTTTAAACAAGCATTCCCAGGTTCTGGTGAGGCAGTACCATTAAGAAAGAGCGTTATAGAGAAAATGTACGCAGAGAAAAAACTTACTCCATCTGCTTATCAAGCAGCAATAAAAAGAAGAGAAGCATGGGAAATTGCACATCCTACAGGTAGTGATTCAATAGGTGAAAGGGAAAAACGATGAGTTCAAACAATGAAAAAAGAAATTTAGGTCACAACAGGTGGTTGTGGTATATATGTAAAGCAAGGGCAGTAAAAAACGACATTGAATTTAACATAAAACCAAGTGACATTATTGTACCCAAAAAGTGCCCAGTATTAGGAATACCCCTAAAAATGAACACAATGACCGCTGGGGATAACTCTGCAACTGTTGATAGAATAAACCCAAATAAAGGCTACATTAAAGAAAACATAGTAGTAATATCACATCGTGCTAACAAAATTAAATCAAACGCAACATCTGAAGAAATTTATAAGACATACAAATGGCTTAAAAAACTAAATAAACAATATACAAATAAATATAAAGACATACTTTATGTAATCTAATATGAGCTCACCAGACCCAGACTTCGCAAACGCAATCCAAGACTTTAAGAAAGGTGGTTGGGTAATTGCACTATTAGGTAGCCTAGGAATGCTTGCTAGGCTTATATTAACCAATGAAGAATACAAATTCTTTGTGTGGCTAAGGAAAATAATTGCTGGTGGTATAGTAGGTGTTTTAGCTTACTTTGCTTTATATGGAACAGATATTGACCCATTGTATAAAAGCGTTATATATTCTATATCTGGCTCAATAGCTCCAGAAGCATGGATTCTTATAAAATCAAAATTTAAAAAAGAAACAAAATGAAATACATATTATCATCATTATTACTATCGGCATGCTCTAGCGTGCCAGATAAGGAAATCGTTAAAAGAAACGTAATTGAGATAGCAAACAACGCTGCTACCGCATCACAGGCCAGTAATACAATGTTGTACTCGTATGCTGGGGTCTTTTTATTCATTGCTGGGGCACTTACATCGGCTTTTTGGGATAGAAGAAGCGGATTAATTCTAATTGGCTGCGGTGTGGCATCTGGTACAGTGCCATATATAGTAACTTCTACGTATTTTGCCTGGATTTCAGCATTAACCCTCCTGTCAGTTGCGTCAATCGGAGTGTGGTACTTAAGGTGGAAAGCTATGCACGAAGCCAAAGAAGAAGAAAAAAAAGACGCTTGACTAGTGTAACCATGTGTAGGATAAATTACACATGGAACAATTAGACGCAAAAAAATTAGTTCGCTCACTGGGCGGACGTAGGGATGTTTGGTTCATGCTAAAAGCAGAAGGACTACTTATTTCACAAAAAGCTGTTGACAAGTGGACAGAGCGTGGGAGTATTCCTTCATACGCATTGGTAAAGATTATCCTTGCAGCACAAAGACTAAAAGGCATAACAATAAACCTCAAAGACTTCATCACCACAAACAATAATGAAAACAATAAATAAAAAGAAAGAGTTCACACTCGAAACCGCTAGAATAAAACTAGCAAATATATCACGTAGCAAAGCACAATTAGTTGCCGAAGAAAAAGAACTTCAAGCGATGATTGATGAACACTGCGGTGAATTATTTAAGAATGAACTTACAAAAAGAAACAAAGAATATGGAGACGTAACTTTAGATATTGAAAACGAAAAAGTAACAATGAAGATTACAAAGAGTGTTGACTGGGACAGCGAAGCACTTTACAAAATTGCAAAAGCAATGGGTCCAGAAAAAGCAGTAACCTTAATGATAATCGAATGCAAAATTCCAGAATCAAATTATTCCAAACTATCTATTGACAACCCATTTATGAAGGACATAAACAAAGCAAGAACAGTAAGATACTCAGTACCAAAATTTATTTTCTCCACCATAAAAGAATAATATGAACACACAAAACAAAGCAACAAAGTTCGGTTTCGTAAAAGCCGATGAACGTCTCAAAGCAACACCTAAAGTCAACATAGCACTGTTTGGCCCTAGCGGTGTTGGTAAGACAACACAAGCAAGAACGCTGGACCCTAAGACTACACTCTTTGTAGATTTAGAGGCTGGCACTCTTGCAATCCAAGATTGGTCCGCTGACGTGTTTGACATTCGTGTCGCAGCATCTCAGTTGGGTCTTCACCCATGGGAGGTATCTAGACTAATTGCGTTAATCGTAGGTGGAGTTGACCCATCAGATAAAGAAGGTCCATACAGCCAAAAGGCTTACGACTGGGCTATGGAGTCATTGGGCAATCCAGACTTCAGCAAGTACTCTGTAATCTATATTGACTCAATTACAGTAGCATCACGCTTCTGTCTCGATTACTGTAAGTCTCACCCTAGTTGCGTCACTCCACAGGGTAAACAAGACACACGTGCTTCTTATGGAATGTTAGGACAGGAAATGGTAAGATGGCTTACACATCTTCAGCACTCACCAAAGAGCGTAATTGTTGTCGGCATCTTAGATAGAGTTGAAGACGACCTCAAGCGTGTTTCCTGGGAACCACAAATTGAAGGTTCAAAAACTGGCAAAGAACTTCCAGGAATTTTTGACCAAGTATTGACACTTCAGAACTTTAAGTCTGATGATGGAAGTATGTATCGTGCATTTGTATGCCATCAACAAAATCCATGGAATTATATTGCCAAGGACCGTTCTGGTAGATTAGAAATGATTGAAGCACCAGACTTAGGTGCTCTGATGCAAAAAATCCGTGAAGGAAAAAGACTTGATACTACGCTGGTTACTGCGATTCCTCCCAGCGAAGCGTCTCCAAAAAAACAATAGGAAAAGAATAACCAAAAAACAAAATAAACAAGAACATGAAGTTCACACCAGATAGTGGCCTTGGCGACAAGGCAGAGTTAGTACCACAGGGCACGCTTGTAAAAGCCGTCCTCACAGTCAATGCAATCAAACAGTCACAATCAACTGACGGAAAGTATATGCAATTGGAGTTTACCATCTCCAGCGGTATCTACAAAAACCGTAAGCTTTGGGACTTAGTGTGCGACCCACACGATGAGCGTAACAGTGAGAATTGGCGTAAGATGGGCATGCTCTCACTCACCAGAGCGTTTGAGGCTGGCGGAGTATTCAAACCAGATGACGAATCAACCTATGAGGCAATGGAAGGTAAATCTATTGAAGACATCGCACGTCTTTTAGATGGACTCGAAGTAGCAATCAAAGTTAAAATTGAACGTTCATCTGACCCTGCTCACGCAGACAAAAACAAGGTTGGCGAATGGCTTACACCTAATCCCAAAAGTAGCGGTTACAACGGCTGGAAGAAATTAAGCCAAGAAGAAAATTCCGCTGAACCTAAACCTAAGTTCAATAACCCATCGGGCGGGACAACTCCTGCCTGGTTAAAAACACCAACAACTGGTAAGAGCAATCTTCCATTTTAATAACAACTAAACAATAACCCTAGAGCATACAATTTGTGTGGTTGTATGTTTACCTTGTGGCACTGCTCATGGCTGATTAGTGTCACAAGGTTAGGGTCCACACAAAAATTTACCACCATGAAAGAAATCACAATCAAAAACCTATCGCAAATGAGAGAACAACTTTCAGATGCACTTATTAACAAAAAATCCTATACTCTAACAGACCCATCAAAACTGATAGACATAATTGACTCTTATGTACAAGTTAGACAAGAGAGGGATTCATACTCAAGTGAAAGAGAGAAACTTATTAAAATTCTTGAAACACTTCAATGCATGGCGGAATCCGTTCAAGGCATAATGGAGAATGATTGACCATGTTCACAGACCAAGAGACAATAGATATACTGGTTAAAAGAATAAAAGAACTTACTGCTATGTATATGGAGATGAAAACAAAATATGAAGAACTTCTAAATAAGGTAGAAAAACAATTAAAAGATACCAATGGATAAAGCATATTACAGAGAAATGTGGGAAGAAGCCAGGGAAGAACTTAAAATAGTTGAAGAAGAAAACAAAGACCTTATATCTAAAATCTCTTATCTGCGAGAAGAAATCGAAAGACTCAAACAAGAACTAAACCAAAAAACACATACTAATGAATAATAAAAATGTTCAAAAAATCATAGATGACGCTATGATTATAGAAAATAAAAAACAAACTAGAAGGCAGTATCTAGGTGCATCACGATGGGGTGAAAGATGTTCAAGAAAACTTGCTTACGAGTACCATGGTACAATTTCAGACAAAAGCTTTTCTGGTAATACATTGAGAATCTTTAATGTAGGTCATGACGGAGAAGAACGCATGGCTGAATACATGAGGCTTGCTGGTTTTGACATAATGACACATAAAGATGACGGAAAACAAATCGGATTTGAAGCAGCCGATGGAAAACTAAAGGGTCACATAGACGGAGCAATCCGTGGTGGTCCAGGAATTGAAGGTCTTTCATATCCATGCTTATGGGAAAATAAAATGCTTGGAAAAAAATCATTTGATGACCTAAGCAAAAAAGGATTAAAAGATAGTAAACCTATATATTATGCACAGATAAATATTTACATGGGCTATATGGAATTAGGACAAGCACTATTCACAGCACAAAATAGAGACACCTGTGAGATATACGCAGAAGTTGTAGATTTTGACGCAAGAAACGCACAAGAGTGTTCAGACCGAGCAATTGCTGTAATTAACTCCGAAAATCCAGAAGAATTTCCACGCATATCAAATGACCCGCAAAACTTTCAATGTAAGTTCTGTGACTTTCATGATACCTGTCATAACATAAAAGAACAAGATATAATAACTGGACTTATGCCTCCGTATCCACTAATTTTCCCTAAACCAAAATCATGAGCAACGAACAAAAAGACGAAAACAAAAGAGAACGACTATCACAACAAAATCCAGACATGATGTTCATGGATGGATTTGACGACTGCTTAATCGGTACAGTAATGATTACATCAAAAATCGTGGCTTGCTACGATGTTGAACTAGTAATCAAGAAACATATCGTAGGCGGCATGACAGAAGACGAAGCTTGGGAGTTCTTTGAGTTTAATCAACTGTCAGCATATGTGGGCGAAAGCTCACCAGCATTTCTAATCAGAGACGCAGGATAATGATTGACCAATCAAGAGTTGCAACACACTTGCAACTTCTATTTCCGTGCCCACTCACAGAAAAAGAATATATATGCCTTCGTGGAATCGGTGAGAAGGGAACCGAGAGAGAGGGTATCTTCAAAGAAGATATCTTCCTGCATCCATACAGCGACCCTGCTTGGATAATACATGCGTGCAATCACGTAAAACGCTGGTCTGAAAACTCTATTGCGTCATTCGTAGTCCCAGGTGCACTCAAAGAAGCGAGGGGTACGGCTGAGGCTGTAACTTGGATTGCCAACATCGTTGTCGATATAGACAGCGGTGACACAGTTACAAAGCTTGAGCACGCTGAAAAGTACTTAGGCAAGCCAACCATGATTGTAGAATCTGGAGGAACAACAGATGAAGGATTCCCGAAGGTTCACGCATACTGGCAGATACCACCAACAAAAGATATAGCAGGAGTTGTTAAACTTCGCCATGCATTGGCTATTGCAGTAGGCGGTGACCCTCAGTTTGGTCTAGGTGTTCCATCTAATCCATACGGAAGAGCACACCAACCAGTAAGAATTGCTGGCTCACTTAACTGCAAGGGAGGAAATAAAAAACCAGTTTCAATAAGAGAACACAACCCAGATAGCCTAATGCAAGACCCAAGCGAACTACTAACACTCGCAGAGTCAATGCCAAGAGCCCCAGGCTTACCAGAGTTAGCACAAGACGAAAGATACAAATTCAAAGCCGAGAAAAAACTCGACCTAACTACAGATGTAAAGGCTGGCGGTGACGGAGAAGAAACACGATGGGGCATGTTTAACCGAGTATCTGGTCACTATATCCACTGTGCAAGAGTTGGCGAAATGACAATTGAAGAAGCAAAAGATTCTACATACGGATGGATGCAAGCACACATGATACCACCTTGGCCAGATGCAAGATTTGGTGCTGAATGGAAAAAGCTAGTCAACAGAGATGTTGGAACACACGGACAATTTCCAAAGTTACAAGAGCCCATGATACCTCAAGGCAACGGCTTAGAAATATGGGCAGCCCACAGATGGTCAATGGGGGAATCACCTAAGCGACAATTTATAGTCCCTGGTTTGATACTTGCAGGTAAACACCAACTCATGGTCGCAGAAGGAGGAGCAGGAAAGACATTTCTTGCACTAGACCTAGCCATGAAAGTTGCGTCATTCACAGACCACAGACCAGAGAATACCCATCATTGGTGTGGTCAGCCTATAATATGTGGTGGTACTACTGTCATAATTACAACAGAAGACGACAAGGAAGAACTGCATATCCGCCTCAATGACATTGACCCAGACGGCAGGATGCGTGGTATTGCTGGTGATAAGTTTATAGTACTACCAACCATAAACACAGGCGGAGCTTTTTGTATCGCAGAGCGAGATGCACGAACAGGAGAGATAAAGGCATCTAAAAAATGGGCAGAGATGTTGGGCATGCTATCTTCTATTAAGGACCTATCACTAGTAGTAGTAGACACCCTAAACTCAACGCTTCACGGAGACGAGAACTCCGCTATCATCATCAACGAGTTTGTCCGTCAAGCATCACAGGTTTGTGGTCAGCTTGGAGCAGCGTTGCTCATGACTCACCACATACGCAAACAGGGAGACGAACCAATACGCAATACAGAGGACATGAAATCCGCTGTCCGTGGCTCATCGGCACTACCAGCAGCCTTCCGCTCTGTCATAGGAATATGGCATTGCTCAGACTACGACAGACGCATGCAAGCGATGGGAATGACCCCAGAGCGTGGCTGGCTATGGAAGCTTGCCATCATCAAGGCTAATAACCCAGAGATGATGCGTGGTGAACTAACCCTACTACGCAATCAGACAGGTCTATTAAGGGATGTATCAGAAGACGACTCATTCCATTCCATAAATACAGGCGAGCGTGAAGCGTGGCTGTTTATGGCAATCAGACTTGCATCCGAGGCTGGTCACCCATACTCAGTAGAAGGCAAGAACGCAAAGTCTGGTCTTTATCGCAGACGAGGCGAACTACCACCAATACTGAGACAAACTGGACCAAGCGAATTAGCACATGTCGTAGACAAAATGCTACAAGCTGGAATCATTATCACTGCATCTGCATCTGGCACCGAGAAGAAATGGCTTGACACACCACAGGGTAGATATGCAAATTGTGATGCAGATGGAGCAGAGGTCAATCATGGTGCATACCTTGACCAGCCTAAATGGGCTGATTTTGAGTACGACCATGAATTAAAAACCTGCATACCAAAAGGAACTAAAAAACCAATCAACCACTTCCAATCATGAAATTCGATTACCAATCAGTACAACGCTTAGGCTTCGAAGGATACGCTACAAACCTAGCAATTAACCTTCTAGAAGACGGCAAAATTGTTGATGGATACAAATACGACAGCGATGTTTATTCTGTATCTGTAAGCAGAGTAAAAGATAATGCTATCATATGTATTCGTGCATATGTTGATAACATGGGATGGCAAACAGCAGAAATAGCCCTATGAACAATCACGCTTCCTTAGTTCAACGGATAGAACACCCGCCTTCTAAGCGAGTAATCTTGGTTCGATTCCAAGAGGGAGCACCATCCGACCCAGATGACGAGGAAGAAGATGAAATCATAAACCATGACGACAGTACTGAATGGTTGACATCGCCAGGGCTCTTAGCTCAATGGTTAGAGCAGTCCCCTCATAAGGGATTGGTTGTCGGTTCGAATCCGTCAGAGCCCACCACTTTAATCAAATGAAAGATTTAACAAACAACCTTACACCAGATGAAGACTTACCAAAACTATTCGAAGGTGTAATTGGTCTTGAAAAACAACCAAACATGTTCACTCTTGTGGCTACACTTTGGTCTGATAAGCGAAACTTGCCTGTATCTGGCTTCAAACTTGGCATGCCATGGCTAGGCGAAAAACCCATAGAAATAGGAACTATTCAATCTATGAGAAAATTTGCAAAAGACTTTCTTTTTTACTTTGACGAACGACCAAGGATTATGATACATATAACAAAACGAGTAAGAAAGCGAGGCAAACCAGCAACATTGGAAATATACTATTCTGGTTCGATACCATATCACCTTATAGACGAATTATGATAATACTAACAATAATCCTAACCCTATCAGTACCAACAGAGATAGACTCAACAGACAACCACAGAATTGCTGACGCAATTTCTCAAATAGAATCTGGAAACAACCACAAAGCAATAGGCGACAGAAAAAAAGCTGTTGGAGCTTACCAAATGCACTACGCAGCGTGGTGTGATGCCAACAGATTTCTAAAATCAAAAGGTCTGTTGCGTCATTCTTGGTCTTCCAGATTAAATCCAGAAGTACAAGATTTGATGGCACTTGCGTACATACAATTGATAAAAGATACATTTTACTGTAATTACAACAGACAACCCACAGCGTCAGAAGTGTATTTTGCTTATTCTATGGGGTTTTATAAATCTAAATACATAGGATTCGACTCCAATAGAATACCATCTTTCAAAAAAGATGCTATCGAAAGATTTACAACTATATATGACCACAATCAATAATGGAATATAAACCAACCACAACAGGTCATACCAGACTAGCACACGCACTAGGCAGAGCCAAAAGAAATGGCAGTAAAGCCCCTGTGTGTATTGACCAGAAATCTGCACAGATAATTGTAGACGAATATAAACAGCGTCTACTAGAAGCAAAACAAAGAGAAATAAAAAACAGACGCAGAGCAAAACTTTTACAAATACAATTATATGAATAACATACAAAAACTACACAAACAAATTAACAAACTAACACTAGAATGTGAACGCTTGTATTATTTGGCAAAAAACCTAGAAATAGAAAATGAAAGATTAAAGTCTCTTGGAAACGCACTTGCAACGCAAGTACTTATACAGATGCTTTCTGGCAATCGTTCACAGGCATTGGGACAAGCATATGTTAATTGGAGAGATGATGTTAATATGCCAGAAGAAAAAATAAAGGAAAAATATAAAAAACAAACAACCAAAAAATTAAAAAAATGATTTATGAGTTCCGCAACCCGATGCCTGTTAATACTCCTCTTGGTGGGGGTATGCTTATATATGTCCGTGATGGCGGTGCTTTCTCTAATGACACTTTCGCAATCGTACTTATTAGCACTGGTGAATTACGTCATTTCGACAGCACTCAATTCACTTTCTTAGAAAACCCAACTTTTGACATCACAAACAACCAAAAGGGTCGAGGAAAGTGAGGATATCCTCAACGCTTCCTTTGAGGATGAATTATGCGTAAAGCCTTGATAATAAAGGAGATAAGTGCTTCCTCGACCCCCCTTCCTCAACTGTGTTGTAAGTTGTTGATAATCAACGAGGATGATGAGGATATATATAGGTATATCGTCATCCCCAAAGGGGGTGATGACTCACCCTTGGTGACTCCTAACCTATATCCGCTCATGAAGACTTATGTAAAAAAACAAACAATACAAACAACCACAAACAACCACCACGACAATGACAAACAACCAAAGCTCTGAGCTGTACATCCAAACACTTGGCACACCTCGTCCACAACCCCGCCCACGCTTCTTTGAAGGCAGGGTAATAGCCAACAGCAACCCCAATGCCCAATTATGGAAAAGAACCCTTGTTGCGTCATTCCTAGCACAGAAACAGGCACAAGGCTGGAAACAACCACAACCAGACCAGACCATAGCCGTTGCCATGGTCTTCATGTTCGCCACCCCAGACAAGTCACGCTGGAAAACAAACCACAACCACAAGCCCGACACAGATAACCTCGCCAAACTCGTCCTTGATGTCATGACCCAAGTTGGCATAGTCGAGGATGACTGCATAGTATCCCGCCTTATGGTAGAAAAGCGATGGTGCAATAAAGAGGATGAAGGCTTACTTATGTCTGTCTGTTCCCTAGCAGGGGGCAAGGGCAGAAAAAAAATAAAAAAAGATAGTTGACCGAATCCGTCCGTTGCGTCATTCCTAGTAAGACCACAAACAACCATGCCATCATACATCAAACCATCAGCCATCAAAAAGTTCGTCAAGTCTCACGGCAAGCGAACATCAAAAGAGTTCATCGAAGCGTTAGACCGCTACACCGAGAACAAACTACTCCAAGCAATCCGTGAACATAACGGAGGAAAGAAAACCCTTGACTCCGCAATCGCTGGATACATTCTCGGAAATAAATAAACAACCACATGAAAAAATACCACTACCAAGAAAACATTAACATAAATGTAGAAGTCGAAGGCGAAACAATACATGATGCACGAAGTAAAGTTGTTCATGCACTTACTCTTGCTCTAAACAAAATGTTTCCGTTAGAGATTCTAAATAAAGACATCAAATCAACAGCCTACGACACAATCAAAATCGAGGTCACAGAAATAAAAGAGTTTGACTCTTAATAATCGTTGCGTCATTCCTAATACTCTCACCCAAACAAACAACCATGAACAAATACATAAAAGACAAAATCTCACTCTGGCTATTCGGAGTAGATTCAACCACAGTCGGCAAACACATTCGCCTCCTTGAAGGAATGAGTTTAGTAAAACAATGTTTTACACCAGACGAAATCCGCATCAAGGCGATTGAAGATAAGATAGAAGAATTATCTGGAATCATCGAAGAAACAACCGAGTCAGATTTCGTTGAGCGAGGCGATGTCTGGGACATGGCTTGCGAAACAGTCTGCGATGAAGTTCCAGAAATGTTTAACAACCTAATCGAATCCGAATCGTTTAAGACCAGAGTCGAATCCATCGTCAAACAAACCACCAAAAAGAAACTACCTAAAAAGAAACAGTAGTTGCGTCACTCTCACAAACAACCATGAACAAACCACCACAAACAACCATGAGCCAAGAAACAACCACACCGAAAACGAAATCCCGCAGGGGCAGGAAACTGTCGAGCCAAGCGGGCAAGACCGACCCAACAGGTTGCGTCATGCACCATGTCCGAATCCATGAAAGCCTCGATGCCATCGTGCGGGAGATTATCATGGCAAAGGGAATCTCGTTTCGGGATGCGTCCGAACAATCACTCATCGCATGGGCGAAAGCCAACGGAGTCAAGATTTCAACAATCGAGGTGGAGGTTAGCACCCCAAAGATTGAAAGCAGATTCATCGTTGCCGATTAGGAGTCAGTTGCGTCATTCCCAGACCGAACCCATGACCTAAAAAATCATGGGTTTTTTTTATTACTTTATAGTTGCGTCATTCTCTGGTCACTACATAAAAGTAATTGCCATGAGCAATACAAACCAAAATCAAAACCAAGAAACATCCACCGAAGAATCCAAAGTAGCGACCCCAATCTGCGAAATGACTCTCGAACAACTAAAAGAAATCATGCCCTGCAAAGGCTATTCATACATCAACAAAGATAACAAAGAAATGTTTATCCGTTGGTTTGAATTAAATGATTTGAACACTCCGCAAATCAACGCTCTGTCGGACAAACAAATGTGCGACATTTACGATGATGAAAAAGGAATGTTATTAAGAACAGTCAAACGCATGAGAGCGATGGACATTCGCACCCGCCCTGCAACACTCGATAGATTACAAATCGAAGCGGTGCGTTCTGCGGTCTCCGCAGATTCAATCGCACAAGGAATGGCTGACTCAATTATCAAAGCAGTTTTATCTGCAAATGAGAAAGCCGTTTCAAGCGAGGATGTTCGCAGAATCGTGCGTGAAGAAATGCCGTTGCGTCAATCGCAGGGAACAAAAGCGAAGCCACAAGTAATCGAAATCCGTCAGCCCGAAAGAGACCCTGTGCTGATTGAAGGATTGGTTCATAAAGAGTTTTCCCATGTCCTTAAAATGTGTCCTGTTGAGAATGTCATGTTGGTCGGTGGTGCTGGTTCGGGTAAAACTACAATCGCCCGCCAAGTTGCGAAGGCTTTGAGTCTGCCGTTTTACTTCACAGGTGCGGTTCAGCATGAAGCGAAACTATTAGGCTTCATCAATCCACATGGTAAGTATGTTGAGACATCATTCTATCGTGCGTGGACGCAGGGCGGTGTTTTCTTAATGGACGAAATGGACGCAAGTGACCCGCAAGCCTTACTCGCGATTAACGCTTCACTCGATTGTAACCTGTGCGACTTCCCCTGCGGAGTAGTTGAGAAGCACAAAGATTTCCATTTCATCGGTGCGTCCAACACATTCGGAAAAGGTGCAACGATGGATTACATCGGACGAAATGTCCAAGACGAAGCGGGTCGTTCACGCTGGTATTACATCGGCATAGATTATGATGAAGCGATGGAAGAATCTCTCGCATTATCATTCGCACCCGCATCCATCGCATTGGGCTGGTGCAAGTATGTTCGTGCCGTCCGCAAAGCCGTAGAAAACTTATGCGAGCGTCATGTAGTCAGCCCACGCACAACCATCAAAGGAGTCAAAGCCTTATCACTTGGAATCGAAAGAGACAAAGTTGAAAACGCAGTTCTCTGGCATGGTATGGATGATGAACGCAAGAAACGAGTTTTAGAAGAAGCGAAAAGAATCTGTGGAGGCTTACTTCCGTAAGCCCGCAGTTGCGTCAATCCCTAACCTAAAAAAATCATGTCCATTATCTCAATTAAAAACCATGACCGAGAAAACAAATCGGTCAGAGTCTACCACACAGTCGAACAGGCTTTGCGTGTCGCACAAACCCAACGAGTTTGGAAACGCACCGCATCACAAAAAGAATCATCGTGGTCTGGTGTTTCATTCGATGAGGCAATCAAGTTAGCCAAGCATGGATGGAGAGAAGGTGCGGAGAAGATTCGCAAGGCTTACGCAAACCTACCAGCACCAACCCTCTCCGCAGGACAGGCTTGGCGAAACGATTATTTCGGTGAACAAATCGACATGAGCAGATTTGCTTGTGGCGAGGATGCGTGTTTCCGAACCCGCAACGGAAACAATCGTGGACGAGCAAAACTTGTCCGCTTACTTGTTCCGATGGCATACCCTTGCCACACCGAAGCGAAGGAAGTAATCAACAGAGGCTCTGCGATTATCTCCGTAGTCGAGGCTTTGGAAATGACGAGACGCACAGTCGAATTAGTTGCGTCATTCTCTACCACCAGCGATTCAGACCGAGACCCAACAAGCGGATTCCACATGAACCACTGCGTAGTAATTAAACAAGCGGGTCAATCACTCGACATCCCCCGCCTTGCTTTCTTTCTCGCACACACATCCTCACTCCGCAGAATCGGATTTGCTTTGATGGAAACCATCGCACAAGCGGAGGCGAGTCATCGTGACGGCTACGGATTCGGATGCAACATCCACCCAGACGAAATCTCATTCACATCCATCGCCCTGCCAGAATTGCATGGAGGAGATTGGGACACTCCCGAAGAATCAAGAAAGACACTGACTCAAATCATAAATAAAAAGGGTCACTCACTTTCATTCCGAGACTAATCACTATGAGCAGATTCCATGTCTTTATGATTTATGTTGCCATCGGATTGGTGATGGCTTTCATTATCTTTGTTGTTCGCAGTTGCGTCATTCCAAGATAAAACTTTTGCCCGCTACATACTACGACTCCAACACACACCCCGCAAAGGTTAGTAGAGAGTAGCGAGCAACCCTTTCCACCCAAAACAAAAACCCAGAAACCAAAAAACAAAATGATAGATAACGAAAACCAAAACGAGAAACCATCGGGCAATAAAAAGCCTACGCTTCATGCGAAAGCATGGGAAGCACACATCGCCGAAATCCACATCAAAGGAAATAACATCAAGGAGGCTTATCACCCCTTGTTGTATTCTCTTTTAATGCACATCGGTCAAAACGCAGTCCTCTGTTCACGCTCGGCTATGATGGCGGGCGAGAAACGCAAAGCACATGACCTGTTAAACTACGCCCGCCTTTGTGCTGGTGTAGCGACTTGCTTTGACCAAATCTCTAAAAAAGGAATCGAAGGCGGTGCGGAGTTTTTAGAGAAAACCACGCAAGGCGAAGAAGGTGACCCATCCAAACAAATGATGAATGAGTGGGTTCAAATCGTTGGACAGATACCCGCAAAGCACCTCGCAGAAATGTCCACAAAGGTTTTGTGTGCGTTGCGTTATTCGGAGGATGGTGATTTTATCCGTATGAAGTGGGATGAAACCCTGTGCGGAAAGAATGACTATTCAGACCCCAGAGTTAAAGCAAACCTCATCGAAGTAATGGCAAGAATGGGAATCAAAAACGAAACCCCGCCTGTCATTGACGATGAAGAAATCACAAAGGACACAGAGGATTTAGGAAACGGATACCACCTCAAAAAAACTTATCACGAAGAGACACCCGATGCGGATAAGAAACCAAAACCACCGAAGGACAAAAAGAAATCGGATGACGATGATGATGACGATTTGCCCGATTGGATGAAGGGCGATAGGTGGAAGCCACAAAACTAAAACCAAAACAAGGGGGCGAGCAATCGCCCCTTTTCTTTTGTGTTGCGTCATTCCCTGCGTCCGCTTGGATTATCTACGCTATGAGCAACCAACATAACACACAAAAAGAAATAACCTGTTACAACTGCAACAACACAAAGCCAACCTATTGGCTTTATGACGGCTATGGAATCCCGCTTGTTAAAGTATGCGACAACTGCAAAGAGTCACAACTCAAACGATTCCGAAAAGACATCAACACTCGCTACGAAGCGGATGAAGAAATCCAATCGGATTGGTAATTGAAAACCAAAGACAAAAACAAGGGGCGAGTAACATCGCCCTTTTTTTGTGGTTGCGTCATTCCCTGCCATCACTTTGACTGTGTGAGTCATGAGACACACAATCCTAATGCTAATCGCCCGAAGCCTTAACAGGCTTTCGGTATTGTCACTGCGTTTAAGCGAAAGCCTACTCGCATTATCCAACGAAATCGCTTATCGTGATTTCTTAACCCGCAAACAAAAACAATTAAATGAAACACGCTAAACACATTAAGTGGAGAGAGGCTAAATCTATTGCGTCACTCATTAGTCAAAGTGGTAAGCAAATCATAACAGGCTACGAAGGAAAGGAAGGGGTCAATTTTGAATTACATTTCAGAAAAGATAATTACTTCCCGAATCATTATTCAGCAATCTGGTATCTCGCAAACGATGGTGAAACTATAATGGGAAGCGGAACAATCACGATTGAGAAAGACACAAAGCGTGTTATGGATTATGATGGTTGTTTTTATTTAGCATCAGAAATTGTAAGTAAATTAAAATCACTCGGCTATGATGTTAGCGAGTTAATAGATTAACCTTGTTGCGTCATTCCCTATGCCAAAATTAAAAACACAACGCTATCAAGTAACGATTAAGAATCTGCGTGTTCAAGAGACGGATGACAGCACGACTGATTTCCCCGAAGTGGTTTTGTTTTTCGACCACAAGGGAATCTCCTCTCTCGATTATCGCAAGGGTGACGAGCATCGCTTTATCCAGACCCGCAAAGGCGGTAGGATAGATAAGATAAGAAAAGATAAAATCGCTAATGTAGTGAATGGCTATGTTAGATTGAAAGATTTATCTTATCGCTATTTATCTTATGAAGTAGAAAGCGTGGTGCGTATTATGTAAAAAAGTTGCCCCACGAATGACGCAACTCTGGGAAGGGTTGCGTTATTCCTTGTTGGCGGTTTGACATTTGCACGATTGTTTTTTAGATAATGGAATGTCTAAAACTATTGGAGGTGGAGGAATAGCGGTTCGGGCTGGTAGCGTCCGTAACGGGTCGCAAGGGCGGTTTGAATCTGCAACGGCAAGCGGAACACTCACTGATGCCCAAAAGGCTTTCGTGGAGGCTTTCTGCTCTAACGGAGGGGATGCGAAAGACGCAAGCCGTCAAGCGGGTTACGAGGGGCATCACGCACCCGCAAGACTCCTTTCCCTGCCCAATGTGCGACACTCCATCAGGGAGACACTCCAAAGGAAAGTATTAGGCGAGGGTGCGTCACTCGCTTGGGGAACGATAATGCACCTTATGACTGACTCCGCGACTCCATCCGCCGTAAGATTCCAATGTGCAAAGTGGACTCTGGAAGCGGGAGGAATTGGACAGGCTACGAATGACGCAACTGATGGAAAGACATTGGCTGAATTGTCATTGTCCGAATTGGAGGAAATGGTTAGGTCTGGAAGGGATGCCGTTGCGACACTCTCCGCTATCGACATTGAACCTGAATCGAAATAATCAGTCAGGACAAATCTTAATTCCCGATGACCCCCGCACTCACCCCCGAAATCCAGACAAATTATAGTTGACCCAAGAAAAATAAAATTTGTAATTTTCAAAACATTTACTACATATAGTACCATGAGCAACCCTCCAAATCCTTATAACAGGAGTTATAATTTCGAAGACTTTCAAACTTTGAATCCAAATTCACCGTTACCAGCTCAACACGTTGAAAACGAGCTCAATAACATTGAAGAAACACTTGATGCAACAGTGTCAAGACTTTCAGAAATACAAAACGTAGATGGCAGTATAAAATTGACAGCAAACGTGCAACAAATGCTACTAAATGCAGCAAGTGTTGAAGCTACAAGTGTGGCCAATCAAGTATCAGCAGATTATTTAGCAGCAAACTTTGACTCAAACGCAGCAGCGTCAGCTAGTTCATTTGCAAATTCTGCAGCACAGTCTGCTTTACAATCAGAAGCAAGCAAAGTTCAAGCTGGTGTATACTCTACAGCAGCACAACAATACGCTGCTAGTTCGTATGCTCATTCGGTAAACGCTGCAAACAGCAAAAACTCAGCAGAAGATTACGCAGACAGTGCTAACGCAAGCAAGATTGCCGCACACGGCTACAAGTTAAGTGCACAAAATGCACAAAATGGTGCAAATAGTGTTTACCAATCAGCATTGCAATTAAAAGAAGGCCTTGATTCAGATTATGGTCAATTGCTATACAAACGTGAAGACGTTAATCACGTTGGTGCAAACATGCTTTTTAATGGTGGAGATATCAATAACACTTTAATCGGTAAAATATTCCCTGGTACGTCATTTGATTTAAACTCAAAGCTAGTAAACAATGGTCCAATTAATATTACTGGATTAAATTACATTAACGGACCGTGGTGGGTAGAAGGAAATGCACAAGCAGAAAATCCTAGTGACATAGTTACAAGAGATATGATGAATTGTTTGGCACAAACTTGGAAAACATTTGGTCCAAATGTAGCTAGAGGTGAATTAAAAGCATTACAAACTGGTATAAATGGTACACCAAATCCAGCTTGGAGTCAGACTGATTTTCCAGATACTACGTTTATTAAACCTATTGTTTATGATGAAACTGATTTTAACGCAAATCAATCAGACCCAGTAGATATTCATAGTGCTGCTTTAACTCCAAAAGGTTATGTTGACAGAAAGTTACAAAATAAATTAACTTACGAAAATGATTTAATTCAATTAAATTTAAACACAGAAATATCTTTTAATCAAGGACCTTTTGACAACTTATCATTATCATTTTACAAAGGATTAGTATTTGGAACTTATGATATTTATGGTACACATACAGAAATAGCAAAAGTAAAAGCTGGTACTATTTCTTTAGAAAATCCAGATTTAAATAGAAAAATTGAAATAACATCAGCTGGTATTAAATTTGCAGATGGTTCAATACAAACAACTGCAAGCAATAATAGTAATTATTTACCGTTATCTGGTGGAACAATGACTGGAAAACTTAAAACAAATGCAAATACATCTAGCGTAGGATTAAATTTAAGTCCAAGTAATCCAACTAGTGCTGTTACTGGTGATATTTGGTTTCCAACAGCAGGAGGTAATTTAAAATATGTTGATGCAAATTCACTTACAAGAAATATAGCATCACTTGATTTAAATCAAAATTGGAGTAATAGACAAACCTTTAGTTCTCAACAAAACCAAGGAAATTCAGTTATTTCAGTTAGCAATACTTATGCTCAGACTAACGGAGGTAATGCTATATCAGCAGTAACAAGTGCAATTCAAAAACAATTTGCTGCTGGATATTTTGAAACATTTACATTGGCAACTGGAATTATAATAAAGTCAACTAGAGCTGGTACTGGACTTTTAATCGATACATCAACTGAATGTACTGGTACTTGTTTAGACATTCAAAATTATGGAAATGGTACCTGTTTAAATATAATGAATTACGGAACTGGTAATTGTGTAAAAATTGAAGACCAACTTTCACCAGACCCTACACCATTTACTATTAGCAATTCTGGACGTGTTGGAATTGGTATATCGCCAGATTCTGCTGTTGCTTTAACAGTTGATTCAACAGGTATTAAATTTAGTGACGGCTCAGTACAAACTGTAGCAGCAACAATTCCAAACTTATCTGGATACGCAACACAATCTTGGGTAACTTCGCAGGGATATATTACTTCTTCTGCACTTACAGGTTACGCAACGTTAGCATCACCAACTTTCACAGGTGATGTTAATATTTCAAGAATTAAAAATCCATTAAATAGCAATTTTGTAATTGATGCTTATAATGACACTGGTGCTGGTACTCATAATTATTTTAATTTTAATCCTTATGGTGGAGGTTTGGAACTTCCAATAAATTCATCTGGAATAAAATTTGGTGATGGTACTATTCAGAATACTGCATCAATAAGTCCTAATCTTTCTGGATATGCTCAACTTTCTGGTGCTACATTTACTGGACAGGTTATTGGTAATAGAAGTACAACTGCTGCAGGTTTTAATATAAAAACTGGTGTAATTCCAGATTCAACTGTAGCTGGAGATTTATGGATTGGCTCAACTGGAATTAGATATGCAGATTCTAATAATATAAATCGTCTTGTTGCTGATACAAATCGTTCTAATACTTTTACAACTAATCAATATTTTCAAGCAACAGATACTAATAATTCTGTTGTTAATGTAACTGCAAATGGAAATGGTGGTGGTTTAAAAATTACAAATTTAGGAACAGGTGAATCTTTACGTGTAGAAGATGAAACTAGCCCAGATGCAACTCCATTTGTTATTAGCAATTCTGGTCGTGTAGGAATTGGTGTTGCACCAGATGCAACTGTTGCACTTACAGTAGATAGCACAGGTATTAAAGTAAATGGAGCTAAACTTATTCCAGCAGCAACAGTAACAAATTCACCTTTTACTTCTGGAAATATGTCTCACTCTGAATATACAAAAGAATTGTTAATAAATATTAACGGAGTTAATTACGCAATTGTGTTGAGAGTTGTTTAATATGTCTGAAGAAAATAAAAATAAAGATAAAGCTAAAAACATAGAAGCATATAAGCGGCAAATAAAAGCCGCAGAAAGATTAATAGCTGCAAAAAAAGCTCAAAGCAGTTTACTTGAGTTTACTAAGTTGACAATGCCAAGTCCAGAAGACCCAGATGATGTTAATCTCTCTCGGTATCATGCGGCAAAACATCATGAAGTAATATGTGCTGCATTGGAAGAAGTTGATGCTGGTAGAATACAAAGATTAATTATAACTATGCCGCCTAGACATGGAAAATCTGAGCTTGCATCAAGAAGGTTTCCTGCATTTTTTATGGGCAAAGACCCATATCGTCAGTTAATATTTGCAACTTATAATGATGAATTTGCACAAGATTTTGGAAGACACGTACGTGATACTATGCGTTCTGATACATTTAAACATGTATTTCCTTTATGTAAATTAAAAGCTGGTTCTCAAGCAAGCGATAGAATACAAACTGAAGAAGGTGGAATGTGTGTATTCGTTGGTAAAGGTGGTTCTCTTACTGGTCGTGGTGCAGATTTGTTAATAATTGATGACCCTATTAAAGACCGTGAAGAAGCTGATTCAAAGGCACTTAGAGAAAAATTGTGGAGTTGGTTTACCGATGTAGCAATGACACGTCTTATGACAGCTGGAGCTAGGGTTGTAATCATTATGACAAGATGGCATGAAGATGATTTAATCGGCAGACTTACTGACCCAAAAAACCCATGTTACAACGAGCAAGAGGCTTCTGGATGGAAAGTCCTAGCATTACCAGCTATAGCAGTAGATAATGACCCTATGGATAGAAAACCAGGTGAACCATTATGGCCAGAAAGATTTGACCTTGACTTTTTAAATCAAGCAAAAAGATTAAATCCTAAAGGATTTTCTGCATTATATCAAGGTTCACCGTCTCCAGATGATGGTGATTACTTTAAGCGTGATTGGATTAAAACGTACATGCCTAATGAATTGCCAAAGAATTTAAGAATTTACGTAGCATCTGACCATGCTATATCTACAGACCAAGAAAGAGATGCAACCGTATTGCTACCAATTGGAATTGATGATGAAGATAATATATGGGTTTTACCAGATGTTTGGTGGAGAAGGGCTGATTCTTCTGCTGTTGTAGAAGGTATGATTGACATGATGCAAAGAAGAAAACCTCAAATGTGGTGGGCTGAAAGCGGTCATATAACTAAATCTATTGGTCCATTTTTACGTAAAAGAATGCAAGAAAGACAAATTTATTGTGCAATCGATGAGGTTGTTCCAACTAAAGACAAGCAAACTAGAGCTCAATCAATACGAGCAAGAATGAGTATGGGTAAGGTGTTTTTCCCTAGATTTGCTTCTTGGTGGGGAGATGCTCTTGATGAGATGCTTAAATTTCCTTCGTCTACTCATGATGACTTTGTTGATGCATTGGGTCACATAGGTATGGGTCTAGATAAACAAGTTGGTGCTAGAGGTGCTAAGATTAAAGTTGACAGTATACCTAAAAGTGGAACATTAGCATGGGTTAAGTGGGCAGACAAAATAAGAAGACGTGATGAATCAATCATCCGAATGGGCGGTTTCTAACTAACAAACAAAACAACTAACAAACATGGAAAACGATAACATAATCAACAGAAATGCAGAAATACCAGATGACTCAAGGTCATCTTTAGTCAACGATTGGCTTTCTAAAGTACAAGAAGCTAAATCATATTGGAGGCCAGTATTCGACAAAATGAAAGAAGACATGGATTTTGTAAATGGAAAGCAATGGGAAAATCAGTCCGAAGGAGACACAAGATACATTGCCAATATTGTACAAAGACATTTACAACAACGTGTTGCTGCATTGTACGCAAAAAATCCAAGAGTTGTATCAAGAAGAAGAAAAACATTAGACTTTGCAGTTTGGGATGGAAGCATGGGCATGTTGCAAGCAGCACAAACATCGGCTCAATTAGCACTGTCAGCTGGACTTCCACCAGACCCACAGACACTACAATTTTTACAAGATTTCCAAACTGGTGTTCAAAGAAGACAATTTATAGACAAACTTTCTAAAACTATGGAAATTGTGTTTAAGTACGCACTTGAACAACAACATCCTAATTTTAAATTGCAAATGAAACAATTAGTGAGACGAGTTTGTGTTACTGGTGTTGGTTTTGCTAAAATAGGTTTTGAAAGAATGATGGAAAGAAGACCAGGAGATTCAAGCAAAATAAGGGATATTACTGATAAAATGTCTACATTAAAAAGAATAATGGCAGACCTTCATGACAAAGAACTTACTGAATCAGAAAAAGAATTTGAACAACTTAAATTAATGCTTGCTCAATTACAACAGCAGGAATTTAAAATTGTAAGAGAGGGAATGGTATTTGATTTCCCATGTTCAATGACAATAATACCAGATATTAAATGCAGACAATTAAAAGATTTTATTGGTGCCGACTGGGTTGCTCAAGAGTTTTGTTTATCTAATGATGAAGTAAAAGAGATTTACGGTAAAGACGTTTCTCTTGGAAGACGTTCAGTTAGAAAATTCTTAGGAATGCAAATGCCAGCTTATGCGAAAAATGAAGATATACTTGTATATGAAATATACTCAAAGAAGGATAACCTTAAATATGTTGTGGCTGATGGATATCCAGATTTCTTACAGGAGCCATCTGAACCTTATCCTTGTCTTGAAAGATTTTGGCCGTTCTTTACTATAAGTTTTAACGATACAGAATCAGACAAAGATGTTTATCCAATTTCCGACATTAGGCTTATTATGCCAATGCAAAAGGAGTATAACAGAGCAAGGCAAGGACTTAGAGAACAAAGACATGCAAATAGACCAAAATATGTTGTACCAAAAGGAATGCTTGATGACGAAGATAGACTCAAACTACAGACTCATCCAGCAAATGCGGTACTTGAATTGAATTCAGTTACTCCTGGTACTAAAGTTAATGACCTTATACAACCAATAGCTCTTGCTGGATTTGACCCAATGATGTATGACACAAGTATGTTGTTTGATGATATACTTAAGGTTGTAGGTTCACAGGAAGCTAATCTTGGAGGTTCTTCTACAAATACTACAGCTACGGAAGTATCTGTAGCTGAGGGGTCTAGAATGTCAGCAATTCAATCTAATATAGATGACCTTGATGATATGCTTAATTCGATGGCAAGAGCAGCTGGACAAGTAATGCTTAAATACTATAATGAAGAAACTGTTAAGAAAATTGCTGGTCCTGGGGCTGTTTGGCCACTTATGGACATGGCTACTATAATGGAAGAGTTATTCTTAACTATTGAAGCTGGTTCATCTGGAAGACCAAATAAAGCACAAGAAATAGCTAACTTTGAAAGACTTGCTCCATTACTAATGCAAATTCCTGGTATTCAACCAGAATGGTTGGCAAGACAGGCAATAATGAGATTAGACGATAACATGGAATTTGAAGATGCTATTGTTGCTGGAATACCTTCTATTGTTGCTATGAATGCTGCTTCTGGTCCAAATCCAAATGCAGCAGCTGCTACGGAAAATGACCCTAATGCTCAAGGACAAGAAGGCGGAAATAAAACAGAAAGACCTGGAGGCCCAGCACCAGATGCACCAGTTGCACCAACACAGCCACCACAAAATGTAGCAATGTAATGGTTTGACAAAATAATAACTTTTATAATATTTGAATTTCATTCATGAATAACATGGGTAACACTGACGCTAATACCGCTACCGAATCGTCAACGGATGCAGCCAACAACGGAATGACTTCTGTTGTTGAAGGGGATAATATTGGAACCACCCCAGTTCCGCATGACGAAGTTAAGAGGAAGTCACTATTAGATGTAGTACGCAGTGCTGTATCTAAAAGGCTCTCCGACACGGAGTCGTCAGCCGTGGAAAGAAACAATGGGCCAGACCGTTCGATTAGTAGCGATGACAGCTATGGCGAAAAGACGAATGGCGGCGAAGATAATGTTCCGTTTCATAATCACCCAAGATGGAAAGAAATAATGGCAGAACGTGAAGCTTTAAAGCTTCGTGCAACTCATTATGACCAAATCTCGGATTATATGCGTGCAAACGGTTTAACTAATGATGAATTAGCACAAGGATTTGAAGTAATGGCTCTCATGAAAAATGACCCCATTCGAGCAAAAGATGTGCTTACGTCTCATATAGAAAAAATATCACACTTTACTGGTGATGTTCTTCCTAAAGACATTCAATATAAGTTAGACGTTGGAGAGATTGACGAAGATAGTGCAAGAGAACTTGCTAAGTATCGTGCTAAAAACGATTACTCATCAAGAGCACTTGCAGAACAACAAGCCAATCAAATAGCACAACAAGAAGCAAATCATCAAAAAACGATGTATGACGCAGTGATTAATTGGGAGGGCAGTATTGCATCTAAAGACCCAGAGTATCGTAACAAGCAAGCATTGGTAACTGATAGAGTAAAGTCAATTATGCAGGAAGTTGGCAGACCGAATAATCCAGAACAGGCAGTTCAGTTTGTTGAAAGAGCGTATAATGAAGTCAATCAAAGATTAGGTTCTTTGGCTGGAAGAACAGTACCTACAAGAAATCCAATGTCTACTAATAGCTCGTCAAGCGGTTCTTTTGCTCCGCAACCCAAGTCGCTTAAAGAAGCGATTACTTGGGCAGCAAAGCGAGGCGGTCCATCTCGATAATTTTGGCTAACCAATAAATATATAAAATACTATGGCATATGACGGAAATCCGATTTCAGCGTTTACAACTTCTGAAATCGCATCAATAACTAACGCTGCTCTTGATTACTACATCAAGGGTGAAAGCTTTGCTCAAACCATTCAAGAAAAGCCTTTGCTTGGAAGAATGATGAGCAAACAAAAAACGTTCCCAGGTGGTAAGGGCTTAATAAGCATCCCTATCATTTCGGAATACACAACTGGAATCGAAGGTTTCGTTGGAGATGAATCAGTCTCTTACGACAATCCTAATAACCTCAAACGTGTAACTTTCCCTTGGAAAGAAATTCACGCAGGTATCTCGATGACACTAACCGAACTCAAGATTGACGGCATTTCTGTCGTTGATACTCTTGACGGTGCAAATGTTACCAGACACTCAGAAAGAGACATGACTGTTCTCACCAACATCCTCGAGCACAAGCTTGGAGATATGGCTGAAGGATGGGCACGTTCCTTTAATGAAATGCTCTGGAAGGATGGCACCCAAGATAACAAACTTGTTCCTGGTTTATCTTTCTTTATCTCTGACGACCCTACTACTGGTGTTGTTGGTGGTGTAAATAGAGCTACAACTGGCAATGAGTTCTGGAGAAACAGAGCTTTGGTTGGTAACAACAAGATTGTATCTTCTGTTACTGGTCAAACATTAACTAAAACATTAAGAGCAGAAGCTAGACAGCTTAAGCGTTATGGTGGTAAACCAGACCTTATTCTTGCTGGTTCAAGATTCATTGAATTGCTTGAAGCCGAAGTGTTTGAAAAAGGAGTTTACACTCAAAGTGGTTTCGTTAATAATGGTAAAAACGAAATTGGTATGGCAGATATTAGCATGCGTGGAATTGGTACAATTATTTATGACCCAACTCTCGATGACCTTAATAAATCTGACTATGCTTACTTCGTAGACAGTGGCAATATTAACCTCTACGTCATGGAAGGCGAAGACAGAAAGACTCATAATCCTGCAAGACCGCATGATAAATATGTTCTGTATCGTGCAATGACTTGGACTGGTGCTACTGCTGCTCGCCAACTTAACGGTTGCGGTGTATACCAAGTTACAGACTAATAAGTAAAATAAGTTAAAAAGAACAGGGTAGGAGCTTGACAGTTCCTACCCTTTTCGTTTATATATAAGAACCATGGAAAACGCAAGAGTATCAATATCACTATCAAATGACCTCAACAATGTTGTTTATAAAGACAACGTTACACCTGTAGAAGCAACCGTTCTTCGTGCTATGCACGGAAAGGGTTCAGTTAATATTGTTTACATTGATAGCATGGATAAACGTTCTCACTCTCAAGAACTTGAAAGAGTTAGAAATAATTATCCTAAAGCTACAATTGATAAATTATACCCAGGTGAATCACCAAAAATTCCAGTTCGCTTTAGCGAAATTGGAATGTCTGAGCCTCAAGAAATTACAAGACCTCAGATAAAAGTTGAATCAGAACAATCTGAATAATGGCAAGAAATACCACACTATCTGCACTAAGAGACCAACTTAGGGCAGAAATTGGTGCATCACCCAATGTATCAATGGGTGTTAATTATGTTCCACAGATGAACCATATACTAAATAGGGTTCAAGAAAGATTATGGACTGAATATGATTGGCCATTTCTGCATACTGAAATTGATTTCCAATCAGTAGATGGTCAAAGATACTACAATGTTCAAGTTGAAATAAATCCAGATAGAATTAAAAAAATAATGGTAAGTTGGAATGATTATTGGTATAACTGTGAAAATGGAATATCTGAAGCTCATTATAATATAGTTAATAGTGACATTGGAGATAAGCAGGATGAAGTTAGAAGATGGAGATTAATTGATAATGATACAAAAATAGAACTCTGGCCAATACCAGAAAGCGATACACAAAAACTTAGGGTGTTTGCTTATAAGTCATTTAATAAAATGGTGTCAGATTCTGATAGAGCACTACTTGATGATACACTTATAGTTCTTTTTGCTTCAGCAGAAATACTTGCTGGAATGAAAGATGATTCATCTCAATTAAAATATGACCAAGCTGGAAAACACTTTAATAGACTTAAGGCACTTAATACTAAAAATGCAGATTTTGTAATGGGAGGTAAACAGATTAATCACGGTGAAAGAAAACTCTGGGGGAAGTGGAAGAATAGTTAATGCCGTATCTTTTAGTACAGGATTTTAAACTAGGTCTTGATGCTAGAAGAAACATTCTTACATCACCAACTGGTTCGTTAAATAAGTGTTCAAATGCACACGTGACAAGAGGCGGTGAAATTGAAAAAAGAAAAGCATTTGAATTAGTTGCTTCACTACCGCAAACTCTAACTACTTATTGGTTGGATGCTACATCTGAAGGATTATGGGTATTTACTAACGAAATTCCAACACTTCAAGAGGTTACAGCAATTTCAACATATGGAATAAGAATAGCCGTACTTAAACATCCAAGAAATCCAAATGAAATAATACTTAATAAAGTATCATGGTCTACTACTTTTGACGGAAGATTATTTATTATAGCAGATTTTACTTCTGTTGGTTATAATGAAACAATATGTTTTTACGATGATAAAACTGATTATTTAACATCACAATCAGCTGAATCTTGGTATAGAAAACCAAAACCAATAAATGCTACATACAAAGGAATGTCTTGGACTAAGCCAGACGGTTCAAAAATAACCGTTGCTGAGTTTGCAGCAGACATGATTGAATCAATTAAACAAGATGAAAACTTTAAGAACTCTTATATCAATAATACTAATAATGGTGCTAATGCGAACGAAATAATGCTTGTTGGTCCAAACGGAAAATCGTTTACCGCAGAAACAAATATAATGAGCGGTTTAGACAGGCTTAAATACAATGATAATTTTGTAATAAGTTCTGAATTATTTCAAGAAAGCGAACCTGGTGTTGAAAAAGTAAGTGCCAAAGGTTCAATAACAATTTCGGCTGGTTCTGCTGGCTCTGCATCAATAGCTGTAACCACAAGATGGATAAATTGGCAGGCACCAAGAATATCTCAAATATTGGTAGAAAAAAAGGATGAAAATAATAATTCATATTATGAAGACATTCTTTTTCTTGCACCTGGTGATACAATAAAATGGGATACAAACCCAGACCCTGCATCATGGGATTCTGGAATGCTTTTATCAACAATAGCTTATCACATAAATGCTGGAACATCTGTTCATGGATTTTCTGCCGTATGGACTAATTATGGTGGTGGTTGGTCTGGTGCAGACCCACATTCACTTTATATTAATGCACCAGTTGAAAATGGATTAGATTATAACGGAAAAAAATTTATATTTGAACTTGATAATACAGCATCTCAAATAAGTGGATTTAATGCTGGTTCACGTGATGGATATGCACCATTTTTAAATGAAGGCAGAAATGATAGTTTATTTGTAAAAATTGATGGAAATGGAAATCCTGTAGTTCCTTCTAATCCAGATGGAAAATATTATACTGTAAATTTTTCAAATGGAATTTTAAGTGGTGCTCAAGATAATACAATATCTAGTATTAAAGTAGATGGATTTGAAATTCTTGGAGCAAGAGTTTATTGGAAATCATCTAATAACGACACAATGGGTAGAATTGCTACACAAATAAATACATTTCAAAATGTATATGATGCTGAATTTTCAGAAGGAAAAGTTATAATTTCACATAATCTTGGAGGTTCTTCAGAAAATGGCTCAATTATAAATTTAACTACAAATGGTAATGTTGTAGGAGCACAAGTTTTACCATTAAATGGTGGTGTAAATGAAATAATTGGAATGCCTCAAATAACAAAAGTAACAATAGGACTATCTCCAAATGGTTTAATTACAGATGAAATAAGTGCTGGTATAAGGTGTGAAATAAACACAAAAATAGCTAATGAATTATTTTACTCTACTCATTGTGCATCGGACATAACTGGATGTGTACCAGATTATGCACTTTCATATAAATCTAAAATGCATATTGTTGCAGATAAATCTGTATTCTTTTCTGAGCTTAATGACCCGACATCTTGGGACCCGCAAAAAACTGGTGCTGGTTTTATTAATTTTTCAAATAACTTTTCATCTTATTATGGTGTTAAGTCTATTTCTACTTACGGTCAAAATCTTGTTGTATTTGGTGAAACAAGTATACAAATATGGAACTGGGACCCGAATCCAGAACTTAATAGCCAAAAACAAGTTCTTGCAAATACTGGAGCTATAGAAAAAGCTGGAATTACACAAGTTGGAGATATAGATGTTTTTTATCTTTCCCATAGTGGAATAAGGTCATTACGTGCAAGAGACCAAACAAATAGTGCTATGTCAAATGATATTGGTACACAAGTAGATACAATAATATCAAAATCTGTTGAAGATTTAGAAGGTAATTATGAACATGTTAGTTCATGCGTTGAACCAAAAGATGGAAGGTATATGCTTGCAATTGGTGATAAAATTTATGTTCTTTCTTATTTTGTAGGTTCTGGAATACAAGCATGGTCAACTTATGAACCAGACCTTGGAAATATTCATAGAATGATAAGTAATGAAAAAAATATATATATAAGAACTGGGAATAATATATATAAACTTTCAGACAGTAATTACGTGTCTAATGTTGACAGCAACATATGTGAAATAATAATGCCATATATGGACGCTTCAAAGCCAGCACATACTAAAACTTATACAGGTATTGACGCAACAACAGAAGGCCCATGGTCAGTATACGCTGGGACTAATACTTCAAACACATCATCAACTGAATTAATAGCAACTATTAATAATTCTACATTTGCATTAGGAAGAATACCAATGTCTGGAATAAGTACACACATAGGTATAAAAATGATATCTGGCTCTTCAAATGCAAAATCATCAATTGGAAACTTAATGGTACACTACAGACTAAATGACGCTGACTAATCTATTCCCAATATTTATACCTGTAAATTCGCAGGATATATCAGATAAAATAGCCATTGAAGCTGCTGCTGATGGTCACTCAATTCCCATATCACCAACGTTTTACCTGCAAAAAGACGGTGAAATAGCTGGAACCGTAAGCATATTAAACATGAACAACGGTATGTGCATGGTTTCAATATGGGCACATAGTAAAAGGGTAAATTCAAGAGATACATTAATATGTCTTGCTATTATAGAAAACTTTTGTAGAATGTTGGGGTACAAGCATATTTATATGCCTTGCTCAACAACTAGTCCCTATTGGGACTATATGCCAAAAATGGGTTACGTAGAAACTAATCCATCAACAAAATACTTTATTAAACCAATATAACAACTATGTGTGGAGGAGGAGATGGAGGAGCTGCCGAGTCAAGGCAGATGGAAATTGATAGGCAAAACCGTATCAAGGGAGGGATTGCGGCTGTTAATGATGCCTTTAAAGGGTTTGATTCAAGCTTTTATGCAGGTCAAAAAGCAAATTATAATGCATGGGCTACACCACAATTAAACAGACAATATAATGACCAATTAGAACAATTAAGATATGGATTAGCTAGAACTGGTTTAGGTGCATCATCGGCTGGTTCTAAAGCAAAACAAAATTTAAGTTATAATATGAATTTAGCAGGTCAGCAGATTGCAAGTCAAGCCCAAGATTATGAAATGAAAACTCGAAACCAGGTTGAAGGAGCAAGAGCTGATTTAATTTCACAAGCAGTATCAACAACTGACCCACAACATGCCGCTAACAGAGCTCTAGCTTCGGCTAGTGCAAATACTTCTGGCCCAGGATATACTCCATTGGGTGCGTTGTTTGGTGCTGCTAGTCCAATAGTTGCAAATAATATGATGTATAATGCATATGACCCAAGTGTACCAGTATTTAATTATCCTGGTCAATCATCTTCCAAAGGGAGTGGAAAAGTTATTAAATAATGTGTGACCCAGTTACAGCAGCTTTGATGGCAACAAGTGCAGGTGCAACTTATGCTGGAAATCAGAAAGCTCAAAGGAAAATGGAAGGTGCTGCTAGAGCAGAAAAAAGTAGACAAAAAGCTTTTGCTGAAGGTCAGCAAAATGCATTAGATGCATCTATAAGTAACAGAAATTATACAAATTCACAAAAATCTATTAATGATGCAAAATCTGTACTTCAAAAAGATTACACCGCAAACGATAACGGTGCATCTGGTTTTGGTGTAGATGCAGGAGCACCAGAAATAGCAGCTGGAAGTGATAATCAAACTATTTCTGATTCATATTCACGTGGAGAAAGTAGAGCTAAAACCGCAGCAAATGAAAATGCTACAAGAACTGCAGCGTTACAAGCATTCGGTAATACAATGCAAAACCAACAGTTAAATAATACAAGATATGCTCAAGACTCTGCTGTTCTTGCTAATATGGCACAAGGTTCAATGGGTGTTTTACCATACGAATTACAAGCCGCAGGTCATGCGGGTGATTCTTTAAAAACAATAGGGCAAGTGTTATCACTTGCGTCAATGTACAGCGGTTATATGAATGCATCTGGTAATCCACTTGGTGGAACATGGGGTGATTTATTTGGTTCTGCTGAAGGTGGTGCTAATACATTAGGAACAGCTGGAGCTGAAACTTCTAATTCTGCTATGGGCTTTGGAAGTTCCAATGATATTGCTATGGGCAGAAGCGGTGGAATGTATGGATTTCAACCTTCACAAAATGTAATGACATCAGAGGCAGGTAACAGTTTTAACAATGGTCAATCATATTTAAACTCATCAAATCAATTAAATAATATTCAAAGAGCTGGACAATACGGAGCAAACTATCCAGCACTTCCACCAGGATATTATAATAGATTTGGTCCAACAGAATTCTCAAACTTACAAATAAAATCACGATAATGGCAACACTAGGAATGGACCCAAACATATCAGCTGGGATTAGTCAATTAGGCGGTGCAATGATGAAACTTCCGTCAATAAAATCTGGACTTGCAATACAAGCACAGAAACAAGCAAATGCAGATAGAATGTATCAACTTGGACTTGATAGAAACAATGCACAAGTTCCATTGTACAATGCTCAAGCTGATTTTTATAGAGCAAGAGCAGCAGCAGAACAAAACAAAAGTTTAGCTGCAAGTTTGTTTCCTGGTGCTTTAGAAGGATTAATGGATTATACTCCAGCTGTACAAGGTCAAGCAGCTACAGAAGAAATACCAGCAATAGCTCCTGGATTTCAAGGTGAGCATACCTCATGGAGTGATGCAGAGCAACCAATGCAAAGTATTGCAGCATATCCTGGAGCACCTGCTGTTGCAGCAAAACCTGCAATTCAAGCAGCTCCTGCAAGAACTTCTTTTAATAATAATCCTGCAATGTTAGCTAGGGCAATATCTTTTGCAGCTCAAGCTGGTTATAACCCAGAACAAATAAGTGGTGCATTAAGAGAATTTATAGGAACTGGAATGGCACTTCAGCCTGGACAGCAAGGAGAAGGAATGAATTTATTAAGTCCAGGTTCATTTAAAACAAATGTTGCAGTTAATGAAGAAGATAGAAATGGAATGATTTCAAATAATGCATATAACGCAGAAGAACTAGCTAGAGTAAAAGGTCAATTAGCTAATGAAGGTGCATTGGAAAGAACTAATGCAACTGTTCAAGGTGCAATGGCAAGACAAGTAGCAAAAGGACAAATAGCAAAAGGTTCTATTCCAAAAATATCACTTTATGAATATGAACAATCTAATTTAATTACAAATAAACTATTTTCAAAATTTATTGATGATGCATTTAAAGAATATGGTACAGCTGAAAAAGATAAAGTAAAAATAACAAATCAATACATTGATTCAGAAAAAGGTATAGAAGTTGCAACTGAATTAAAAAGAATATTTAGAGAAAAATATGCAGAAACAAAAAATGCAGTTGAAGCACAAAAAGCAGCAGAAGAATATTTAAAAAGTTTAAAAAATCACAGAATAGGAACAGATAAATTTACATTTGAACCAGATAAAAATATTACAGCAAATAGAGACGCTTCAGCACCAGTTATTTCACCCACTGGAAGTTCTGATGCACCAGGAGCCGCAAGTACTCCAGCTAGTGCAGTAGCACCTGCAGCGGCAACATCATCAGCAAATGGATTAACATCAACTCAAGCAACAGCTACAACCGATGTTAGCACAACAGCATATGCTAGAGCACTAAAAATTACTCCAGAAGAATTTGTAAAAAGAGTAAAAGAGTCTGGAATGACACCATCTGAATATTATAAATCTCAATTAGTTCCAGCTCCAAAAAGTACATCAGCTAATGTAACTAATACAAGTGCAGACAATGGTATAAATCCAGTAACTGCAGAAACTGGCGGATATGTTCAATTAGGTGGACCAACACAAACGACAGATAATTATGCTTCACCTATTGAAACTAGTACCCCTAAAGAAGGAAGTATTGGTTCCTTATTGTCAAAAGATTCTCAAGTTCAAGAAACTAGTCCAGCCGCTGCAATAGCACAAAAAAAAACAACAGAAAATCTAGAACCAATAGTTAGTGGAACTCCAGCTAATAAAAATAATTTTAAATTTACTGAAAATAAACCAGTTTCAACACAATCAGATGTTGGATATAATTCAGATGAAGCAGCATCTAGTATATTTGCACAGCCAGAAAATAAGCCTAAAGGCTTAGAAAGTTTAGTAACTAACAATCCATTTAAAGGAACTGGTACGGTAGAAGAAACATTACCGCAAACTATTGGTTCTCCTAGTGGTTCAAATGCTCCATCTACGCAAAAAACACCATTTGAAAAACTTTATACTTCATTAATTGAAGAAAAAAGAAGACTTTCAAAATCTCTTATAAAAGACCCAGCAGGAAGTCGTGACATTGGACAAAATGAAGATGGAACATTATATGATAGAATGACAAGAAAAACAATAGGTTCTCAAGATGCAGTTACACAAAGATTAATAGCTATAGATAAAAAACTTAAAGAACTTAAAGATAATCCTTTTGCTAGAATATCACCAAGTGCAGCAATGTTAGACCATTTAACTATATGGGGTGCTGGAAAATATTATATTGAAGATGCATCTAAAATACCAGACCCAGCACAAAGAGCATTATTTATAGATAAAAAAGAATTAATGTTTTTACTTAAAAATCCAACTGTAGTTGGAGGTCCGAACGGACCAGAAGCGGTATATAAAACTAGTGATGGAAGATATTTACCAGAAGAACATGTTTTTAGAGATTTTGATAAATACCATGAAAAACTATCAAATTACTTTATACAAGAAGGAATGTTTGACATGAAACCAGGTGACTCACTGGCTAGAAAATTATTTCAGCTCAAAGTTTCTGCTGACAAAGAAATATTAGAATACAATAAAGCAAAAGGTGAAAAATCATGGTTGAAGCAACAAGGTGGCACGCTTGGATTACCTGGACCTAATTGGCTTATAGGAAATGGTGCAACTAGGGGCTCAATGAGAAATGGCACAACTGAGTATTTAAAACAACATCCAATACCAGAAGTTCCCTAATATTTCTTGACTTTTTTATAAAAAAATACATTAATAAATTATGGAACCAGAAGCATCTCAAAATATATTTGAGCAGATACAAAATAAGGGAAGTGCATCAGAGCCATTATCTCAGCAATATTTAACTCAAGAAAGAGCTAATGCGGCAATTGGTACTCAAACTTCATTACAAAATGCAGGTAATGTAAAAGTAGATGGAAATCAATTTAATCTTAAAGCATCACCATACATGCAAACTGCTGGTGCACAGGGTTTTCAAGAAGGTATGGGAGCACTTGGAAGAGCTGCACCAAAAGCTCTTGCTGCATATTTAGTTGCTACTGGAGTTGGAGCTCCTGTAGGAGCAGCTATATATGGTGCAACTGGTTCTGGTTTAGCTACAACAGTAGCTGCGGCTGGAACTGGGTTAGTTGCCATGGAAGGAACTAATCAAGTATATGATGCTTTATATAATAAAATTGGCTTTAAAGGACAAGAAGCACATGCAAGAATAGATGAACCAACAGCAACTGCAGTTGGTGAATTTGCTCCATGGTTAGCAGTTGGAAAACCCTGGGGAGAAGGCTCATGGAATAAAACAACTATGGCAGCTATGGGTTTAGTTGGTGGAGTTAATGCTGTTGCATCCCAAGGTGTATATAATCCAACAGTAACACCAGAAGATAATGCATGGGAAATTGCAAAACAAACTGGTATGGGTATTGGATTTGGTACAATGGGTCCTACTCATTTAGGAGAATCTATTGCAAGTATTGGTGCTAAAGTTGGTTTAAATAATCCACTTTATAGAGCTGCTGTAAAATCAACTGTATTTAACGGTGGAGATAAACCAATGTTTACAGATGGTGCAATAAATGGAGTGTCATTTAAAGAATCTGGTGGTACAGCAACAATATATGACCCAGTTAGTGGAACTGGTAGAGTTTTATTTAGAGAAGCAGATGGAACTGTTACTGTTGTAAATTATAATAATTTAGAAGGACAGGCAGCAAAGAACAGCGGTCAATCTACATTTGGATTAAGAGATAGCGGACCAGGTTCAGTAGATTTTAATGTAAGCAAATATGGAACACCTAAACCACCAGAAGAAGAACCATTTGATATTCCTTCGGGGAATCAACCAGGACCAACTGGAACAACTGAACAAACTGGACCAATTGGACGAGGAAGACAATTAAATGAACCGCAATGGGGGCAACAAGGAGATGTTGGAAAACCAGATGGAAGAGGTCCTGTATTTGGACAAGATGCACAAGCACCAGGTCCAGTTACAACACAAACTAAACCTTCAGCTGCAGAAACTCCAGCAGCTGCCGTAGCTCCTGCAGTAACAGAACCAGTCAAACCTTCTGCACCAACTCCAAGTTCGTCCACAACAATAATACCAGAAGGATATGCCCCAACTAGACCAACTCCTGCTGAATTTGGAATTCCAGAAAATCCAAGCATGGAATGGCATTCAAATCCAGAAAATCAAAAACTTTGGACCAAATATAGTAACTCAGTAAATCGGTGGGATATGGATTATGCAATGACGCATAGAGCAGATGGAAGACCATTGAGCCAAGGTAGCACTGCAATACCAGAAGCTACGCAGACAACATCTCAAACAGAATATCCAGAATGGAATGACCCACAATGGCAAAAAATTCATAATGATGAATTAAATGCAGATGAAATTGGTGGAATGGTTAATAATAAAACTGGTAAACCATTTAAACTTTCTGAAATAGATAAACCTACAGCAAGAAAACTACTTGAACTAGCTGAAACTCAAATAGTTGGTCCAATTAGAGATGGAGTAATTAATCAAATTGGATATGCAACTAATCTTGCTATTGTAAAAAAACTTAAAGCATTTATTAATAAGAAAACAAAACTTTCTCTTTCTGATTTAGGACCTGCAACAACAGAATCTCCAGCCGCAGCGGTATCTGGTGTAGAAACACCTGCTACTCCAGTTGAACCAACTGCACCAATTCCAAAACCATCATCTACATCTAAGCCAACAATTGGAACAGCAACAGCCGAAAGACCTTCTCCTGGTGAAATTCCAGGACCTGCTGAAACTGGACAAACACCTTCAGCTACTAGTACAGGTCAAACAACTGGAACGCAAGGTAAAGTTCCTACTGGAAAACCTGGAAGTGAATCTACTGTTACTGGACCAGCCGAGGCTGTAAGCTCAGAACTTCCAACATCGATACCAGCTCCAATTATTCCAGAAAGAAAAAAAGATGCTACAAGAGAAGAAATTTTAAGCGGAGTACGTGGAATGGATGAAACAACACCATCAACAGAATCAACATTTACAAACAATGAAAGAGCAGAACATTTTAAAAATAGAGCTAAACATTTAATTAACGCAGACCCAACTACGTTAAGCGAAAAGGATATTAGAGATAGGGCTTCATTAATTAGTTCAGAAAAACCAGTAGTTCAGTCTGACCAAGCAGTATATGATGGACCAAAACTTCCAGCATTTGTTGAATCTGGTGTAGCAATGGGAAAAACATTTAAACAAATATATGACGAATCTGGTGAAAATCAAAAATTAGAAATACTTAATTGGTATAAAAATCAACAAATATGGCTAGACTCAATATCTCATAATAATAAATCTCCATCAGAAATAGCAACTAGTGCTACACCAGAATCAATAGCAAATCAAAATCATACTATAGCTGATGCTGGTTATACCCCTGTAACTAATTCAATAACTAATGATATTAAAAATGGTGGACAAGTTGTTGCTGTATCTGATTTTAATAAATCAACAGATTTAAAACATAAATTAAATCACGATGAAAGTACATATTTAAGGCACCCTCAAACACAAAAAGCCGTAAGTATTAGAATGCCAGATGGAACTGTTAAACATTATCAAGTTCGTGGTCCATTATTTCTTAAGGGACTAGCAAGAAATGAAGCTGGAAAAATTATATCAGATGACCCACTTTCTATATATGAAAGTAAATTATCTGGAGAATCAATTCCAGTTGGCACTCCAACCGTATTACAATTTACACCAAATGCATTAACTGAAGTAAACCCTATAAATGCATCACAATTAAACAGCTTTCATACAAACAAAATACAAACACCAGCAAAGCCAGCACCAACTACGCAAGCGGCTATTGAAGTTGCTAAACCAACTCCAGCAACAAAACCTAAAGAACTTACACCTGTACAGAAATTTAGAAGAGAACCAAAAAATATAGCATTATCAGCATTAAAAAATAATGGATATTTAATAGAAGGTTTGAGATTAGATAAAAATAAATCACTTAGTGAATATACACCAGAACAAATTAATAATTTAAAAAGATTTATAAAAACTCATGCATTTCAATCTGATTTAACACCATCTGAATTAGAAGACGTTATACATCATTTGGTAACAATTAATAATGCACATAAAGAACTTGGTTTAAGTGATAAAGATTTTAGAAGAGCAATTGCTTCAGTATTTTTAGTAAACGAAAGATTAGTTTATTATGAAGATTTTACACCAGCAAAACTAAAAGAAGAATTAGAGTTTGATAAGAAACTATCAGATGAAGATAAATTTGGTTTTGGTCCAACGGAATATGAGACACTTGTACAAAAATTAAAAGATAAAGGAATGTTAGATGAACAGGGTAATCCAATATCAAAACCAGAGCCAGTAAAACCAGAGCCAGCAAAACCAGAGCCAGTAAAACCAGAGCCAGCAAAACCAGAGCCAGTAAAACCAGAGCCAGAACAACAGGCACCTTTAGTTGAAGCTAAAAAAATTGATGAAGTAACAGGTCTTCCATTAAATGAAGATGGAACTGTAACCTTATATCATCATACTAATAAAGTTGCTGCTGATGAAATAAGTAAAACAGGAATATTAAAATCAAATGGAGAACCAGATGTTTATTTAACTACTAGAAAAGAAACAGATACTGGTTATGGAGACACAGCAGTAGCCATTAGAGTTAATCCGTCTGAATTACAAATTGACGACCAATTTCCAAATGGAAGAAAAGATTTTAGAATAAATGTAAAAATTCCCAAAGGACAAATAAATGTTAATATTGAACCATCATCAAAACCTGCAGTAAAAGAAATAAATACAGCAGTTGGAAAAGTATCAGACCAAATAGAAAAATTAATAGACTTAGGTAATACTAAATCAGCAAAAAATGTTTTTGAAACAGTACTTGCAAGATTACAAGAAATTGAAGATGACGCAGTTGCGGATTCTGGATTTAGAACCGTAGAATATGTAAAAGAAGGAAAATTATCAAGTGTTTATATAGACGGTCAAACTTTAGATGTATTTTTTGAAAAAAACAACATATCTGAAGAACTACAAAAAGAAGTAAAACACAAAATTACAGTATATAGGTCTAAGGCAACTCCATCTGAATTAAAAAGAATTATTGAACTAGATGTTTCAAATCTATTATCAAAAGGAAAGTATACAATAAAAATACCTGGAGATGGAACGTTTAAGATTGCCGCAAACCCAGTAGCTATAAGAGCT
>Ga0114963_10000124_pt1 | contig 47849 bp, 45 predicted proteins | sample C_131016_EF_Meta_FD_87019 | JGI IMG/M metagenome (GOLD analysis project Ga0114963, IMG submission 87019) | Freshwater microbial communities from Lake Croche, Canada to study carbon cycling - C_131016_EF_MetaG | ecosystem: Environmental > Aquatic > Freshwater > Lake | place: Lake Croche, Canada... | reverse complement strand
CTGGAAACTCAATGCCCACAAAATCAATAAAATCTTGTGCTATCTTTAGCAACGCATGCTTGATTTCGGGTTTTAATTGGCGATCACTATCCCATAGTTTGGGATTCAATGTATCGTGTTGTTCTATAGGCTTTTGATTCATAGTGTATTATTTATCGCGAAATTGACAGTGTTACGTCAAACGCGTTAAATAATAATATGTCCAACTACCGTTACTATCGTCCCATTCTACCCACTTCCAACCTAGTTGGCCAACTGTTGGTTTCCAGTCCAAAAAATGCACGTGACAGTTTGCATCAATCTGTGCTACTGGTTACACTTCAAGAAAATAAATTAATCACTGGTCTGCAAATCAATGCACGACTGGCACAACCAGATTTGAGTTTGGTGGCCAGCGAAATGGGGTTAACTCATCAGCAACCAGAAGATCCACTCTGGTACGGCGGAAATATCGGCAATAGTCGTATCCATATTATACATAGCTTGGACTGGGCCAGTGCCAATACTCTGATCATCAACGACAAAATTGGCGTGACCAATGACGTGGGTGTGTTAATGGCCATCAGCCAGAGAGTTGGTCCAAAACAATATCGTGCATGTAGCGGTCACTGGTGCATCAACGGCACCCACCATCACTGGGAAACTTGCCCGGCTTCCCCAGAATTGGTATTCAGTGATAACCATTACTCTCAACATTGGCACCAGTGCTTGGCTGCATCGGTAAAAAACAGCATAGAAGAAGCTTGGCCGATCTAATCCCGTTCTAAATTAATCTTGCTTAATCCAGCTAGAATGTCCATGGCATTTTTGCCGGTGGGTTTTCCCAAGACCTTGTTGGCACTGACTCCAGCATTGCGATCCACTTGATCGTTGTCATCATTAGATTCCACCGTGCTGGATCGCTTCATTCCTTGTAACATGCTGCTGACGCCACTGGCTTTTTGTTGATTGAAGCTAGGTTGATCATCGTCTACCTCTGGGTCAGTAATGCGTAGTGTATCAATGTTAACATCCAAATCTACTTTTTGACCAACCCCAGCACTGGATCTGGTCTTCATGAATTGTAACTGATAACGTCCAGTATCCTTGATACTCTTGCTGGTAAAAATACCAAACACATTATCCGCAGTTTGAATTTTACTCAAACCACCAGCAATATGACTATGATCGAATTCTAACTCAGTGGTAGCGTTCCGGTTAAGTTGACTTGCGGTTACCACAATAGCATTGGTTTCGGATGCCAAGTTTCTTAGCTCTTCACTGACATATTTGTCCTTGATAAACAAGTTTTCAGGTGATACCTTGACTGATACAGGCATCATCAAATCTAGGTAATCTATGAGTAAAACATCAGGTTTTACCCCTGTTTTTACTTGATATTCACGCAAATATGCACGAACATCATTACAATTTTTACCACTGGGCAAATACTTGACTTGAAAGTGTCCACTCTGTTTTTGCAGTAATTTAATCTTTAATTCTACATCATCCAAGTTACGGAAAATATCACGCACATTAATACCAGTGGTCATACTATCCAACCGCTTGGAGATCAATCCTTCACTCAATTCAAATGACAGATACACCACGTTCAATTTAGCCAGTGCCCAATTAACACCCAAATTTGCCAAAAACAAACTCTTACCGCCGCCTGAACCAGCACAGAATATATTCAACTCTCCGCGATTGAATCCACCGTATAATTTCTTATCAACACTGGGCCACCCGGTACTAATCTGCCCATTACTGTCTCTGAGTTTGTTCAATCTGGCTTTGGGATCTTCAAAATAATCCGTGCCCATGTCTCTGGTCAAGCTAATCTGTACTGCTTCCTTGATCATCTGCTCCACGGGACCATAATCACCATCTTCCAACAAGTCAGAACTTTTTAAGATAGCACGTTCCAATGCCTTGTGGCGACTAAACCTCTCAAACTCATCCATTAGCCATTCATAATGCTCTTCTGGCAACGCCACTGAATTTAAATCATTTCTACACGCAGCATTGACAATCTCCACCTCAGGCATAACGGAATAGTCATTGCAATATTTGACCATGAACTCAGCAGTTTCATGCAATCGCTGATCAAAGTTTTCAGGATCAAAAATGTTCTGACACCGCATAAAAGACTCAGCATTGCTTAAAAACATCTCTAGGTAGAGACGCTGCACTTCTAGATCATAGTTGGGTTTGTTACTCATTATTTTCCAATTTCTTTTTTATTAATTCAATTTTAATCTTGTTTGATACTTGATAATGTAATATAGAGTACAGAGTATATAGTCTACCATACTTCTTTACCGCATCGGCCACATCTTTGACATTTTTATCCCATGGGGGAGTACTTATGCTCCAATTATTGTCCAGTGCAGATTTTAATAATTTTGCCCCAGCACGATCACGATCTGGCACTACGATCACGGTTTTGTTTAAACTATTGATTCTGGCACACTGTGTTTCATTGGGTTCATTATGCATGATAGCCACGCCATCAATGGCAATAGCATCAAATTGACCCTCGGTGACTATAACATATTTTCTGTCATAGGACTGTGCATCTATGTTAAACACATAACCTGGTTGAGACTTGGTCAAATATTTGGGTTTACCATCATTGATCTTTCTGCCAGTATAACCAACAATTCGTTTTTCATGATAAAACGGAACTAGTACCCGATCAGCATACCCAAGCGTGGGTGTCCAATACCAATTATACCATTCTAGGTCCATACCACGATTGACCAAATACTCAACTATGGCAATTATCTTGTTATTGTATTCTGTGTCATCCTTGATCCACTCTTGTAGTGGGCGTGATTTCTCTGGTAATTCTATTGTTTCTAACTTAAAACTAATTGTTTTAACTGGCTTATTTTTATCAACGATATCATCTTTGGCTTTCATGGCCATCAGTGCTAATCGACTGATCTCTGAATCTGGTAAACCCAACCATTTGAACAAGCTCTTGGTATTATTGCTCAATCCGTGACCCAGTGTGTATCCACATTTGAAACCACAGTTAAAACAATGATAGGTGAAATTGGTGTCTTGACTAAACATAATACCGCCACGCATTTTGGTATCACGTCCCTCGCCACGATTATGACAGCATGCAGCGTTTACACTGATCCATCCACTGGGTGTGGTTTTTCTTTCAGGTGGCAATAAATTCCACAGTGTTTCACGAATAGTATCCATCTGGTCATTTTAGACCAGTTTTCATGCGCTGTCAACTACGATATAGTACTCGATCAAATGACCCGTAATAGCTGGGATCATTATTAGAAAACCCAGTGGGTCCTTGTGCTGGCACATACATGACCCTGATATAAGAAAATATCCCATTGAAATTATAATAATCAATTCCAGAAAATCCGTCATAGGTCAATGTTTCTAATGTGGCGTATCGACCAAAACTAGCAGGAGTATTGTCCATGGTGGCCTGAATATAGACTTTGCCAATATAATTGGTCATATATAACGCCATGGTATGCAATGCAGTGTTGCTCTTATATTCTGGGTAAGCATAGATATTACCTGACTTGTGCTCATAGAGGTTGGTGGCACTGTTGAAACTAGGCAAAAAGCTTGTTATCTCTTGGCTGGGCTGCAATACAGGGTTAACATCATCACTGACAGTCAAGTGACCAGCCATGCCATAATAGGTATTAGAATAGGCAGGCAAATAAGTGCCATCAGTGGGATCCTGATATCTAACACTAAATTGATATTTGGATTTGGTCAATGCCATTGTATCGCTTTCAGTCAAGCTCAACAAGGCCAATCCGCGTGTGCTGGTAGTTACTCCATCATCCAACACCTGTAATGGTTTTTCCATGAAAAAACGTTGGTCGGTGGCATCAAACATACTAAAAATGTATGTTTGTGTGTTGGATATATTGATTCGCTTTTGATCACTGTTTTTAAATTGAATACGTACTTGGTTTTTGATCCCTTTCTGTATTTTAAGGTCGCGTTGGTACATGACTTGATTAACTCCAAGAATGGTGTCGTCTAAATCTAATATTACGTCGATAATATTTGGATATAAATATACTGGCATTGATTGCATAATTAGTATTTATAAAATGAAGATACCCGACACATTCCAGACAAATTACCCATTTATTTCTTGCCTCAAATCCAATGATCTAGAATACGTTGGGATTCTCATCAATTTCGACGATAGTATTGCCAGTATCTACGATATCAGTCAGATCAGAACAGAGCAAGAAAAAAGTACTTTCCTTGAATTAGGGGATATATGGTGGTGGGAGAGCAATCGCAAGATACCCATTAATATCTTTTTGAAAGAAGAGATGAAGCCATTTAAATATACCATCAAAACACTAAACAGCAAAGACACTAGTTTAATGTTTGGTCCTTTGGTCAACCTCAGCGACATAGCAGAAAAAAGGATCAAACGCAAATCTATCCAACTAATCAGAACAATCAAGCGTAGCCATAGCTGATTGACTCACAAATTAGATTCATCTGTACTACAATAGCAGATGCATAAGCATGTGCGTGACTACATTTGAATGCATATCCAGTTTCATCGTCTGTCTTCTTCCATATCGTCTTCATAATAGTCGTCCAGTCTTGTCCAATCAAGTGTCGCTTGGCGGGTCTGATCATGGCCAAAACTGCCGCTAGTTGGGGTATACTCCGTGGTTTCATCTGTTTTAAAACAGTATGATGATCGCTTATGTGAAAAAGTAAATCGGTAAACTCCTTCTGTTCTAATAGATCCCATAATGGCTCCTTGGATAAAAGTTCATTCAAATGTGCTTCATCACGAACGCCTTTATATACATTGGCATTCAGGAAATCAATTTTAAAATACCCGCGCTGTTGTGCTTCTTTATAGTCAATACTGGCCAAATTAGTCAGTGGATTAACAGGAATCTTCTGACAATAAACCCCAGAATTATGTGGTTTAACTGTGCCATTTTGACTAAAAATTGCAGCAGGAATATGTTCTATAATATCTAGGATTTTATTCCTATCATAAAAATCAATATCGATATCCATTATTTCTGACTATCTCCGGGCATGACCCGATAATTATCTTCTACACTATCCACTGTGCTGACTTCAATCAATGTGCCCGCACATACGCACACGACTTGATGTGGTAGAAGTGGAGGATTGTGCCAAGTTTCACCCACGATTAATGTCTTTTCCCTGATCTGTGCTGTTTTGGTGTCGATAAATCTGACTAAAAATTCTCCAGATAACACATACCAAGTTTCATCTTTTTCCGCATGAAAGTGCATGCTGAATTTGGCACCTTTATTAAAATTTAATAGTTTCCCACAATACTTGTCTGTGGTACACCAAATTAATTCATGCCCCCAACCTTTTTCTACAAATCCAGATAACTGTGTCATAATATATTTCTCATTTTATGCCAACTTCAGTGGCGATTTCACGTACCAATGCCACATCAGCTGGGATTTTAGTAAATTTGTTAACCCAAAAATTCATATCCAATGCAGGAGCAATAATTTCTAATTGTTCACTGCTCATCTTTCTTAATGCATCTTGCCCGCTGACAGTATTCAACAATATCCAAGGTGTTATTTTACCATTGGCAATATCATGCGTTATTCTGGCGGTGGTGGCATTTAAAAAATAATCTTGGAACTCTGATGAATTCTCATCAGCCCATTCCATCATAGATTGCAGCGCACGTTGTACCGCACTCTCTACCGGTTCTTCTTTTAGCATCTCATAGAGATACTTTTCATATAATTGATCGGTGCACCAGTGGTCTAATTTCACACCACTTTTGATAACATAATCGATGAATTTGTCAGGGTATAAGGGATTGATATTGTTGATAAAACTGCCAAATTTTACAAATGCGTTATAACATGAATTCTCACAGAAGTTCACATAAGTTTTATCTTTTCTAGAGCCCTGAGATAATTTAAAAAACCTGTTAAACACCATAAATCCAATTTGCACACGCTTTTCAGATTCCTGCATGATTCTACGTTTCTTTTCGCACAGGTGTGCCATCAGCGTTCGTTCTTTAGAAAACGATTTACTGCAGAACTCACATGCGTATGGTTGCTTTAAAAGTTTAACTTTACTCATATTCAGCACGTTGCTTTTTGTCAAACCCCAGATCATTGAACAACTGAATTTTTTCTTCTGAAGTCATGACGCTGGCCAATAATTTAACATCCTGCATCTTCATATCTGGATTAAGGTCTGCTATCAATTGTTCAAATTTATTAGCAGTTTCTCGTTTCGGCATGGGCAAAAAAGTATAATTTACTGGCATGCCTGCACCAACTGCTGCATATAGTTTCCACAGCAGGGGTTTGTGATTCTTACTAAGTTCCCAAAAGTTTTTATTAACACATTCATTGGTTAATTCAATAAACCAACTTTGTATGTCAGCATCTCCATGGGGATTACTAATATAACGCATAAGCACATAGGGACTAAATGCAGTCTGCTCTTCCCCAGTCAAACTATCATAGAATCCATAATTTTTGGAATTTACAGCTGATAGCTCTCGTGAGATTTCAAGTTTTTTTGCAGCCATATCTATGTTACCAAGCTTTGGTATAATCAACCAATTCTGATTGCTTTGATACTTCTTTGACAAAATAAGCACACGTCGGATTGGGTCCATCGTGCAATGGCGTACACAATAATTGATTGGGTCTCATTTTTGGAAAATACCATTTTACTTCTTGATAAACATCAATAATATCAATTTCCAAAAATTCTGGACGAAACCCACCCAATGGATTAAAAGTGAATGCCCTGAACCCACGGTCATTTAAACTGGTCAAAGCCAAAACTTCCATCTCAGGACCACCGGGATCTCCAACAATAGTACACCAATCCAATGGCATGGTCAGTTCATATGGACCAATGCTTAATACAACCGCAGGACCAGAGAAACTCTCCAAAAAAATCAATGGCGTAAAAAAATAATCAGGATTCTTGTGATCAGAATTATCTAATACAGCAAAACGCAGATCATCATCGATCTCATCCGGTAATGAGTTTAGTGAAAAAACACAGTTGTCTAACGTTAGAATTTGAATTTTAGTGCCTCTTTTATTATTAATATTTGACTTTATTCATGGTAAACGGATATTGGGATTCACGATAGAAACGCTTGCGTTCGGTCAAATGACGTTTAGCATATTTTGTAGTAGCTGTTATATCATACACGTTTATGTGATTTTTGTCTACGGCTTTACGCATTCCTCGACCAATACTCTGAATCACGCGCACAAAACTTTTTCCAGGTTCCACTAAAACAATATTGAACAATCTAGGCACATTAATACCCACCGCGGCCACACCATATGTACAAATGAGCACATTGCCATCGCTGACTGCAACTTCTTGATATTCTTCTTTTCTATCTTTGGTCTTTACTTGCCCAGATATAAACACGCTGTCTGAGATACTATCCCTTAATGTTTTTCCAGTTTCAATGCGATCTATCAATACCATGGTATTGCCAGTTTTAGCAATTTCTTTTACATAGTCCGACAACCAAGCCAAACGATCCTCATCAGTAACCAAGAATTTAAGTTCGTCTCTATAATTGCCAAATTCTCTAAGTTCTTCTGTCTGAATGATGTTAATGTGACAATCACTGAGCACACCTTGATCCTGCAATTCTTTTGCAGTAACATGATTGATTACGTCACCCAAACTGGCCCTGATACTCTGGAAATCAATTTCTAATTTTGGAATAGTTCCAGTCAAACCCCATCTTATCGGAGCATTGGCTATATTATGGGTCAACAACTTTCGGATAATATCGGCTTTTGCAGTGTGACATTCATCAACTATAACTGCACTAACTCCATCTAAAAACTCAGCCAAACTTAATAATTCTTCATCATCCTTGGATTTCTTGTCCAAAATATTTAAACTTTGCCACGTGCAAATCGTGTGAGTTTTGTTGAGTTGTTTACGATCACCGTAATATACACCAACATCCAACCCACAGTTAACAAAATCTTCTTCTGTTTGTTCAACCAAACTTTTATTAGGAACAATTAGAATTGTACGACCATAAGGTTCACATAATTTACACAGCGTGGCAATTAAAATAGTTTTTCCGCTGCCGGTTGGAATCGATTGTACTCCCTGCGGATTTTTCAAAAAATTATTAGCTGCGGTAACTTGATAATCCCGCAACCTAATTTTCTCCCCGGCAAACCGATGTCCCTCTGGCCAGCAGGTATCTCCCCAGTATTCTTCGGTTATTTCTTTAAACTGTAGATTGGGGTCAACTCGCAAATCCTGCACATTGATTTCATAGTCACGTTCGGTCAAATATTCTACTATAGGTCCCAACATACTAAAATAAGTTGTGCCACCGATACCAAAAAAGCTCACAGTGCCATCCCATCGACCTAGTTTAAATCCAGGACGATATCTGGCAGTTGGATCTTCATATTTGAATTTCTTGACCAATGCTTTTCTGGTATCGAGATCAAGATCTAATATCTTGATATTGACCTCATCTTTGATTACTATTGTACAGGATGGCACTATCAATCCCTCACTAATTTTTTAATCTTTAATTTAAATTTTTTGTCGGTATAGCTGATCACGTTATGATGCCGTTCTATGTATCGTTTGACCAGCATTTGATTCGCATCCATGATCAAGGAATTGGGCTTCTTCAAGCTATCATACCCAAAGTATACCACACAATTAAATTTTATTTCGGACTTAATCATGGGTTTGGGTAATCTTCCACCGATAAACACCACCTTGGTATTATCATTGATACTAGAATTTAATTGGTTATCTTTGACATACTGATTAAAATTCTTATTTGCAGTTCCGCCCAATCTAAACAGTACTGACATTTCACTGTTGGCAACGTTATTATTAGATAACATGTTATGCCAATCCGAAAGTATGTTCAGTTCGTTTTGATGACCCACCACGACTAAACACGGAAACAATTGTTCAATGACTTCCATCATGGAATCAATTCCATGTACCGCAGAATCAATATATAAATGTTTATTATTTGGATTATTTAAAAAATCGCAGGTTACTTTATTGGCAGTGGATATAGCGCGTTCAACCTCAGAGGACCAAATATCAATACCCATTTTTCTGGCCTCAATCGCTGCTTGTACAATATTAGTTGTATTAGACAATTTGGGTGCATGGTCAGAAGCATTGACCAGAGCAGGATTCCCATTGGTATCCATGATCAGCATTGGCACAGCAGATTCAAGTTTCTGATCAATGTTCTTGATTTGATCGAAATAGTTATGTAATTCCTGATCTACTTGAAAATTATATTTTTCAGCAAGATCATTTAAAAATACCAAATTCATTTCATCAAGATTGAATATCCAAGCCAATTTAGGCTTATCCCATTTTGCATGAATTAAATCATTTTTTATTTTCTTGATATCATTAATTATTAAATTATTATATGGTGCTTCCACTAATATAACTTTTTTATACACATCATCAGGCTCTATCCTCATGTGATTAGCAGATTGAACAGACGGGCGAACAGGAATATTATATTTTGGCGTCTGTAAATATACACCAATTCCAATGTTTAGCAGTTCTTCTAATTGACGCTGATATTTTCTAATTAGAAGAACTGCTAAATTTGCTTGTTTAGAAGTAAAACTTTTGCGAGATACGATTTGAAAACTAAAATCATGGACTGCTTTACGATCCCATCTATTTGGGATATCACATAGCCCAAGATGAGTCACTAAATCTTCTATGGTCATAGCGCAATATCTTCTAGCCCTGCTACTCTCAATTTGATAATATTGTTTATTTGATATGACTTGACTTCCAATGCCTTGATAATTCCCTGCCATTGATTACGTAACATAGCAAATTCATTGATCAATTTTTCCATATCGACCACATCAGATTCGCCTTCTACAAACTTTTCGCATTCTCTGCTACTCAGGGCACGGTTATAATTTTCTAGGTATTTTCTAAACGATTTTGACTTAATTCTGCGCAATTCAATGTTTAAATACTCTAAAATCGCTTCAATTTCTTGCAATTGATTGAATCTGTACTCAACTATTCCGGGCAAGCTCATGGATGCTTTTTCAATAGATCCATTAATTTTAATTTCAGCCCTTGCCTGTCCTAGTTCAGAGTTAAAACTATCCATGCATTCAGGAAGATGAGAATAGTCCCTGCTGATTTTAGCATACCAGCTCATCAATAATCCTCTTCTTGGTCTTCTTCATCTTCCTCAAAATCTTGTTCATTTTCGACCACCAGATTGATAGCATGGTCTAGATGAATGTCATATCCCAAATAATCAGATAATGTACTAGCGTCGATATCATGCCCTAGTAAAAAATCTACATAGTGATTGGCTGCAGTATCACGATTCTTTTCTGGTACGTAGTCTTTGAATACGTCCCACACCCCAATGATTAAATTTTCATCCATAATAATATCCTTTTTAAATTAATCTTCCGATTCCATCGATACCGGGACCGGAGCAAGTAGTTTAGATTTTTCCACAAATTCTTGCATGACCAAATCTAAAATACCGTTTTCATTGCCATTCCATTCTTTGCGGAAATATTTGTGAATTTCACCATTTAGGTCTATATATGTATAGCGATTGCCTTCCTTGGTAACAAACCCTTTGGCTTCCAGCATGTCAAACAGTCCAGAATACGGGCTCATTCCTTGTTCGTATGGAATCTTGACCTGAATGGTTTCAAACGGTTTGTTATATCGGGTTTTCATAATCTTGCAACCGGCACGAATCCCCAATACATCAGCTACCTTGTTGCCATCTTCATCTTCTTTGAGTTTCAATTTTTTCATTGCAACTACAATTGAACTCGCATAGATAAATCCAGCACCACCACTAATCCGGTCATCAGGATCATAAGGGTCCTGACTAGCATAGGTATGGTTGGTACAAACCATTCCAATATTCAAATTTCCAAATGTGTTGACACAATTGGTGACCAATGCTCGTAATGCCTTGGCTTTGCGTCCCATATCACCTTTCATATCTCCAGACTCAAACTGGTTGATATCAGTTGGTGTTAGTAACATACCCAAACTATCAATTACAAATAACACCTTGGGACGTTCTTCTTCAGGTTGCGCTTTATATTGCTTGATGAATTCGCTGATAGTTTTAGCAACGTCATCAATCATGGCCATGTTGAGTTTGAGTAGTTTATCTTCAGATGTATCAACGCCCAACGCATGTAGCCAACTCTCATCTAATGCATTTTCTGTATCGACTAACACTACAAAAATATCTTGATCTTGCGCATTTTTGATTATGTTCCCAGAACATAAGTACGACTTTCCAGATCCGGACTCTCCGCAGAAAATCGAAACTTTGCCCAGAGGAACACCACGATCAAATTGTCCAGAAATTAAATAATTTAATGCATAATTTCCGGTACCAATCCATGTATCTGGATCATTAAAACCTACACCAAGTCCATCAATGGACTTGGTAATAGATTTCCTAAACTTTGAAATATCAAAGGCTTTGTTAGGCATTTAAATATCCCTATGATTAAGCGGTTTGGCGTTTTTTGATTGCAGCAATGATATCTGCTGCACGCGTTCCGGGAGTAGTAGACTCTGCTGATTTAGTCACGGTTTTGTCCGAAGATGCATCTGCTGGAACAAAAGCTTCATCGTCTTCATCCACTGCCGCTGCTGCAACTCGTGCAGCTACGGGTTTTGCCGATGAAGCCACTGGAGAACCAGTAGCAGCACCACTGCCACCCATGCCGGCAGGCTTAAATGCTTGACCCCAACGATCCATGTCAAATGCTTCACCCGCAACACTGGCCTCAAACATTTCTTTGATGATCTTGATTTCAGCATGTGTGGGCTTTTTGGGCAAGAAGTTTTTGAGATCAAACAATCCAAATTGATCAATCGCATCAAGCTCTTCATTACTCAATGAACGCTCACGACGTGACCATGTGCTGGTAGAATAATCAGCATAACCGCCTTTGCTGGTCTTGTTGATCTTGAAATCTAAACCACGAACGGAATCAGTTGGAATCTCATCGATCTCTGGATTCATGATAGCATCTTTGATGATATTAAAGATCTGGGCGCCGATGATAAAACGACGAATTGGATTTTCAGGAACGCTTTCTTCCTGATACTTGGAATCGACCACAAACCCTTGGAATAGATAACTCTTCTTTTTCCAATATTGACGACCCAACACTTCCATTTCTTTGTCTTTGAACCAAGGACGAACTTCTGTTAGAATAGGACATGTCTCGCCCCACATTTCCATGCAAGGTACTTGTACAGTAACTGGTTTAGAACTGGTGTCACCAATAACCCCAGCAAATGGAAGTTTGATCAGTGCACGCTCAATCCAAAAAAAGGTATTTGACGGATCGCCATCTGGAAGAAAACGTACAGTGGCCGTTTGGCCTTCTGCAATGTTCCAGTGTGCATAGATTTGATTGTCACCACTGTTGCCGGTGCTTTGTTGTGAGTTTTGCTGCAATTTTGCGCGAATTTCTGCTAATGTTGCCATGATAATTTCTCCATAATAAGATGCCTAAGTTGATTGTGCCATTCTCACGTAGCCCACTGACCACGTGAAACAATGTGCATAGTTGAGACTATACACGATCTTATTTATCTTTGCAAGGGGTTAAATTATACTTTTTTGGACAATGGTGAACAATGGTGAACATTCTGATAACTATCTAGACCTATTCACAAATCAATTTTGATGGCTTGTTTAAAGTTTAGATTTTGTGAGTCTATCACATCAACTGACAGTTCACCAGAACTTTTTGGGATAAAATAAAATCTAAAATTAGGGTTTTCACTAATAGAAATATCTAGATCTGCTTTTATCATAGGCACATTATTGTAACTTATTGTAATTTCTCGAACATAATGTGCTGGTGTATAATTACGACTTAATTGATCAAATGCCAATCCAGAATCATTAGGATGACTAATCATCAATTGTGCAAGAGATGGCTTACCAACTACCGGCATTTTTTCAACAAGTATTTTCATTTTTCCTAAGGATTTACTAGCTTCAGCGGGATCTTTACCAGCTGGAGCTGAACAACCCCCAGATGCCTTTACGAATTTGCTAGCCATATATAAACTGCCATCATCTAACTCTGCAACAGCATGAATCAATGTATATTCGTTTACCCTAACTCTAGTTTCTATGTCTGATGGGGTATTATCTGACAAAAATGTAAACATAGCGGCAATCGGAGATGGATTTTGATCAATAATTAACCAAGTTTTAACTATGTGTAATTTTGAGTTTGCTGGAATCTCAGTATGAATCGATACAGGCACAATAGCTGCATCTTCGGCACGATTGGGTGCTTCTAATTGTATTATATTTCCAGAATCTACTTCAATGTGACGATCTTGAAACAAACTAGCACGAATTTTGTCCCAAGCTATTGGATCTGCTGCCCATGTCAATTCACCAACTAACAGCAGACCCAATACTATAATTTTTTTAAACATTGATTTCGATCAGATTAACGTCCAGCTAAATGCCGAATTCTTGCCAACTCGGCATCGTCTTCATCTGAGTCCAATTCAGGCATGTCTGGCTCAACGGTATCTTCTGGTTCATCCCAAATATTTGCCCCATGATGTGAACTCATATCAGAACTTGGTTTAATTTTACTAAAAATTTTATCAGCCAATTTAGTGGCAAGCTCTGGATCTCTGCCCATTTTAGTAAATTCAACAGCCAACTCTTCAGCATTTTGTGGAAGTTCTATTATGTTATCGTCTATAAGTCGCTGCAACTTAGGCCATGGTTTAAAATCGTCAATCTCAATTTCTGATTTAAATTCTTCACTTCTTTCGTCTAAATTAAACATTTTGTGGTCTCCCCCTTGTTTTCCATGTGGGGCAAGTTCCTCCACACGTTTATGATGTTTCTTTTGCCATTCCATGGTTTTTTCTTGAATGAACTTTTCTGCAATAGACTTGGCATATTCATCTACAGAATTACCATATTTTTCAGTAGCTTGCTTTGCTGCATCAACAATGATATTTTCAGGTGCCATAAATGGACCAACATCTTTATTGTCTGCATTATAACGACTTAATACAAAATCCTTGACAACTTTGGCGACTTCATGTTCGTTATCGCCGTCATCTTCGGCATATTTTTCCATTGCACTATTTGGAAAAGTATCCATTTCTCTCATTATACCATGCACTGTGGCAATTCCCGCTGAGCTTTCTGCTGCTGGCTGTTGAGCCGCAGGTGCCGGAGCTGGTTGGGTCATCTGCTGTTGCGGTGCTTGATCAGCAATCCCCAATTCGCCCAATACACCAGTATATTCTTCTGGTTTATAAAGTGTTTTTAACCAATTTTTGAAAACATCTACTGGAGTTTTTGCATCGGGATATCCCTGCTTGTCCCAAGCATCTTTTAAATCGTCTTCTAAATCTTGGTTATCGACGCCCAATTCTTGGAAAAAAGGAACTGGAAATGATCCATCTGGGCCCCACCCACTTTGCTCTAATTCTGGCAATTTTTCTTTTAATTCAGCAATTTGATCGTCTGTTAATTTGTTCTGTTCTACGTCTTCTGCCCACATTTCAAATTCTTCAAATGCGTCGTTACGTAAAGTATCACGATTCATTTCATCCCAGTCATCATGACTAATATACATGTCACTATCACGATCATAATACTTGCCTACTTTGGGATCATAATATACAATGTGCCCATTCTTTGATCTGAATGGACCCTCTAATCCTTCGTGAGATAGGTCAGTGTATCGTTCACGATTAATATTTGGGACTACCGTATGTCCTTCTTCAACATACTCTTCCAAATCCACAGTACTGGTCTCTTGCATGATACGATGAATCAATGGAAAATACTGTGCCAAATCTTCTTTGAAATTGGTTTCAGTAAATTTAGACTTGTATTCTTCCATGGTGACTTCGTCTAACTCACCCATTTCTTCATCCATGAGTGGTGATTGATTAAATTCAGCAATCCAATTCTCATAGTGATGGCGTTTACCCAATGATTCTACTTTGCTACGCAAATGTTGCAATTGCTGAGAAGTGCGCTCTGTAATCTCACGAGTATTATCACTATCATGCAAACTAGTATTCTGAACACTCTTATGGAATTCACATAATTTAGCAATATCTTCACTCATACGAATAATAGCTTTACCGGCTGGATCATGTGGAACCCCACCATGATCAACGTGTTGTGCCATGGCAAATGCACCAGCTGTATGGATAAATGGATATTTGAAACGTTCACCATCACGATTCTGAATGAAAATAGCTTTAATATTCTTACGTTTACTACGCGCTCCAGCATAAGTTTCTTCCACTGGGGCATGATGGCGCACAATAACTTCAGTTTTTCCACTGACAGCACGGCTAGTTTTACTAGATTGTCTTTTGTGATTCCAACGTGATTCGTTCATGTTATTTCCTTGTTCTTTATTAGTCTTAGCCACCAAATGAGCGTAATCGTTTTTATCCAAATGTCTTTTTGCAATATCACGAGTATCAAATGCCAACAATCTACGCATGGCAAACATTCTCATTTCTTTGAGGAATGAATACCAAGCACTTTTAGCATCGTCGTCTTTGTTTTCGGTAATACCCTGACTATAATATACTTTTAATCCACCGTCGTTGATACTGATACTTACCCGCCCAAGATCAACGTTTTCCATGACAAAGTCAAATTCAAAGAATCTGGCTTGGGCTGGATCAATAGTAACCGCGCCCTCTGAATCACCCATCTGTAGGTTTTCAAAACGGCTACGTACTTTGTCAAATAAATCTTGTGATATAAGTTGTAATGCTGGCATAGTCAAGTATTTATCTATATCGAACTGATAAAGATCGGCATCGGCAGTTCAAACACCTCATCAGTTTCCTCACGCATCTTGTCGTAGATTTCTGGATCCCAATCCTGTAACAACATAATCATGCGCAAAGCCAGTAACAAAGCACTGACCAAGTCATCGTGTGTTTTGCCCTTGCCACCAAATGTTATGCCTTTGGCAATATATAATTTGAGTTCACTTATTAAACTTTGACTATGAATGGTCAATCTATCGGTTTCAACCAAGTGTTTTAACTTAGAACACACTGCCATTTTACTGTTATGTGTGGTGTTAAATCCCTTGCGAAATTTTCTGGCATGCCCTTTCTTGAGTGGTTCGCTCAAAAAGAATCCAGGTATGCTTTCCTCGCCCATTTCATTGATTGCGATCAATGCCGCTTCACCAATAGCATTGTTTTCTATAGAGTAATAAATGCTAGGGACAGTATCTTTATTCTTACATTCTTCTTCAATATACTTGCAAACGTCACGTAATATTTTAACTTGGCCTTGTATAGGCGTGGTATTATTGGTCCATTCTGCCACCTGTTCTAGACTAGGTAACTCTATTACTTGCAATGCTGCCGGATCTCCGCCAGTTCCCATACTGGGATCCAATGCCACAACATAAGTTGATTTTGCATGGATTCTTCTGAACCAACGACATTGACCCAATTTCATAATTGGTTCTGTTGGTTTTAATTCAGATAATTTAACAGAATCGATAAGTGTTTCGGCAAATACCAAAAATTCACATTCATGTTCCCGCAAGAATCGTTCATTGCCCAATCTTCCGCGTTCACCAGCAGCCCATTTTTCATCACGATCCGGGTGCGCACTCCAAATAGCCTTAAACGGTGTGAATCCATTTTTACCAATTGTAGTAGTATTTCCATACTCATCCACCATATCATTCGCTTCTTTCCAAATTTGTGCAAACTGATCTTCATCACTATTTGGGGTGGATGTAATAATACATTTACCACCGGTGGCCAATGTTGGACTCAATGATGTCCAGAAATTTGTGGCAATATGTGGTTCAACATAAGCAAACTCATCTAGGAAAATCAATGACAATGACATACCACGACCCGTAGTTTCAGTTGTAGTTTGGGCCATAATACGGCTACCGTTTTCAAATCTAATACTTTGTTTATTATAATCAGTTACACCAGCACGTATATGATCCGGGCATGATTCATACGCAAACCGCAATCGTTCCATAATTTCTTGTGCACCAGTGTATTTGTGTGCTGCAATCAATATGGTAGAATCATCATTGAACATGGCGTACCAAAGTAGGTAACCAACGGCAGTTGTCGTCTTGCCTAATTGTCTTCCAAGTAAGGATACGGCGTATAGACTAGTATGATAACAGTTCAAAAGTTTCTTTTGATAGTCAAATGGTTTATAACGGATCTTCCCCTGCTTCGGATGTTGAATATAAAAGAAGTTATTTAAGAAATATGCTGGTCCTTTAACAGGATCTTGGCACTTTGCAATATCCTGAAGATCTTCTTCAGTCCATGTTCTAACGGTATGCGCAGGTTTGATTAGCTGCAGTTCTTGTTTTGATTTACCCATAGTTATATTATTTAACAAAAAACCCCACATGGTGTGGGGTTTTTTATTTTGTATAATACAATTTTCTATTATTTCTGATCTTTCTTTGTATCTTTAAGTCCAGCCAGCCTTTTCAACTTGTCTGGCAATAGTGCTGCAGAACCATCTAATTTGCTAGACTCTGCGTCTTTTTTAGATGATTTTTTAGTTTCATACATGTCGTCGCTATAATCGTCTTCTTCATGAGGTGATGGTTGTGGAATCTTTGCTGCACAATCATCACATTGGTTCACACTCCCATCATATGCAGTACTACCACATTCTGCAGAAACTTCTTTATATCCATGTCCCCTTGGAACATATGTTGTGATGGCTTTACCACACCCATATTTCCACTTGCTTTCATCTAAATCGACAGACATACCGTCATCATGTTCTTCGTCATACTCCAAACCTTCAGAAACCTTGCCCCATTTATCAGTCTTTTTCTTGGCACGAATTGCAAACTGCAATTCTTTCATCTTGGTGTATTCTGGACTATCTTTCTTATGTGGTCCTTTCTTTTTCAAAGCAGCCAATTGCTTTTCTAATTGCTCTTTGGTTTTACCTTTAAACATTCCTTTCTTGGCAGGGGGAGTTTTCATATCAACATCCCACTTTTCTGCAACCTTGCCTTCAGCAACGAATTCACGATATTCAGCAAATAACTGTGCTTCCATATCTTCCATGGTAGCAGTAGGCTGGTTACGTACACGACTACGATGCTCATGATCTTTAGGAACATCACCACCCATTGCTGGATTTTTGTTTAAGTCACCATGATCTTGAAATGCTTTATAACCTTCAGTTCCGTCGATTTCGTCAGCTGGACTGTTATCCCACATTCCTTCATCAGTTTCTTCTTCGGATTCTTCATCATCATTAATACGGTCAATCATATCAACCATGTTGCCCATTTCTGGCTCACCATGAATCTCTGGTGTAGCGCTAATAATAGGCTCGATGGTAATTGAAACTGGTTCATGTTCGGTACCTAGCTCGGATTGATCAACTTGATGTACACCAGCCAACTTCATGATATCCATCAACATTCCACTAACTTCAGATCCATTTGCCGCAGTAGCGTTAATGGTCAATGAAGCTGGGTTCTGTGGTTGTGCCATTCCCATTTGACCACACTCCTTCAAATTAGTGTTGGTTTTGGTTGACGTGACTACATTTGGATTATTAGCATCCAATTCCGCTAATCTCTTTAATACATCGATCATTTTCATTATTTTTTCCTTGGGTCTGGCGCCTGCTCTAATGGACTAACTGTATTGGCAGGGCTATCAGTATTATATTTTGCTGCACCTGAATCAGGGATCTCTTCACCACGTTCACGACGTTGCAACTTCAAAATATCATTGAGTTCTTTGACAAATCCACTATTATATTTGTCACCATAAAAATCTTCAAATTGTGGATCACCCGCTTCTTTATATGTTGGGTCATCCAACAAAGCACCTTTACGTGGCTCTGTTTCTGCTTGGTATTCTTCACTGGGCTCTCCAGGACGACGAACTGCCAACATTGAAGGATTTACACTAAGACCAGCACTCAAATATTCGGTCAATTCTTGCTGAGTAGTAGGATAATCCAAACTTACTTCATAGATGTGCACTTGGCAATTCTTGACTTGGGGGAAATCCAGTGGCAGTTCTTGAATAGGAGTTTCAGCCAATTTCTTGAAACTGGACACCGAAAACCGACCTAACAAAGATTTCAAATCTTGCTCACCCTCAAAGGTTCCAGCAATCTTGACTCTAAAGTCATAGGTCTTTTTTGATTCTGCGAGATATTCTTTAAAATTTTTCATCATGATTTATTTATTTAATTTTTTTAATTTTGCCATAATGCTATTGCGGTCAGTGACGATATACCCTTGTCCTTCAACCATGGTGTCACCGGGGGCTGCCCCACCTTTTTCTTTGGTCTTGTTATCTATGGATAATTTCTTTAATTGTAGTTCAACTACACTGAGTTTCTTATCGATTTTGGCTTTTTTTGCTGAAATAGCGGCATTTAACATTGTGGCGGCCACTTCAAACATACGTGCACCATATCTAGAATCAACATTCATTCCCAAATCCATTAAATCATCATATGCTTGTTCGGCTTTACTGGCCAGAACATCAAATTCTGTGTCACTGATCTCCCCTAACCCCTTGACGTTGGGCAATGCGGCGGTAATTTTGTCAAATTCCTCCATGGCCTGTTCTAATTTAATAGGCTCAGTGGACTGGATCAAGTCTTCCTGTGTTGGAACAATCACCGGTTCAGGGTTAGATGGTAAATTTAATAAATCTTCGAGACGTTTTGTCATGCAATATCCTAGTAATTATATTGGTATTTATTACTTTTTCTTACCATTGTGAAACAAATCACTTTCATTGATGATCCTAAACTTGATATTTCGTTGCTGGCAATAGTGATGTGCTGCTTCCCATTTAGCCATATTTTTAATATACTGGGCTTGGTTATATGGATTTTTGCCAACTTGTTCTCTGATTGTCTGATTGGACGGTTTGATCTCAATCATTTCCACATGTTGCTTCATTTCCTTGTCTATATAGACAATTAAAAAATCAGGCACATAAATCGTTTGTTTTGCAGTCAATGGATCACGATAGGGTATCCTGATACTTTCACTTGACCATTGTATAATAGCGGGATTATTATCACAAAATCGCATAAACATGTTTTCCCAGCTACTTCTATATCTTGGTAAACTTTTTCCAACATATTTTTCTGTATTTTTGGGAGTATAGATTCCCTGACTAAATTTCATACTCATGCAATTACGTTTCTTAGCACTTGCTGATTGGGACTAAATGCCATCGCATATCCCAAAAAGCTGGTTTTGAATCTGTTATAATTTAAAATTTCGGATACCAATGATGAGATTTCAGAAGAATCTAATCCTGCCAATGTATCTAAAATTTGCATAGGATTATATCCATCATTTTTAGCTTGCTTGATCAATATCACAGCGGTAGATTGCGCTGCAGTTTCATCAAACCCACGACTGGTAAAAAATCCCGTCATGGCATCTAATATGCTGGCCGACAACTCCAAGGGAACACTATAATAGGCATCAAATGCTTGAACTGTATAATCGCCGCTATTTGTGTTTACTGGCTTAGATGGAGGTATGTTGCTGTAATTATTCATGATTATAATTTTAGTATACTAACCGCTCTGGCCACGGTATTTTGATTTATATTCTTATTCTGCGGTAAATTAATTCCCAGTAAATTAGCTAATCCCAGACCGGCCATGACTAATTGTCCAGCTGAAGCAGGTTGGTTGTTTTGGGAAGTCTTTGCGTTTCTGCTTAAAACACCACCGAGGTTTTGCTGCTGTAAGTTATATTTTGCCAATGCTCTGGGATCAACTCCCGGCAATGGACCTGCGGGAGCATTTCTTGTAAAAACAGTTTCACCTGGGGGTGGGTTTCCGGTCAATGCTTGTTCTCCGGGAATCCTGCCTGATGCATTTTTTTGAGAATTGGCGTTATTTGCGGCTATGGTTATTGGACTAGGGGTTTGGTCATAAAACACGGTGGTGAACTCACTGTCTGGTTCCCCTGCAGCAACTTGACCTTCTGAATATTTGACGTTTTCGTATGCAATCGTCATAGAGTTGGTCATTATTTTAGAATCTTGCTCAGTGTCCAAAGTATCATGTTTCCATGATGTAATTTTTGGATTGACCAATGTTATTTTAGTATATCGTTTTTGATGCAGTACGTAGACATCGATACTATCAAAGAACGGTGCTGTCTGGTATGAATCTAATCCATATATATAATCTTTATCACCAAATTTGGTATCGCCAAATGCTGCACTAGTTTGCCTGCTATCCGAATAATAATACTGATAGTAATCAGTCCATAAACTAGTGGTGATATCACTATTATCATCATGAAAATCAATGTTTACTGGATTATACTTTAGTTGAGTTTGAATTACAGTTTTTCTATTATATTGATTTAAAGTCTCAGTACTTAATTCAAACTTTGGTAAATCTATCTTTTTACATAACAACCCAACATTGGCTATTTGACTGTTTACATTATTACCGTATACTGATTGAGTGTTTACATTAAACTTTACATAATACAAAAAACCAAGTTTAGGCATTCTGGCAAGATTTTCATCAACCCCAAATAGCCTACTAGCATGTTGATAACTTCTTAGCTGTATAGTTTCTCCAGCTGGACCGTTATTAGCTGCTATACCTTGATTATTTGTTAATATATTAGACATGATATTATTTATGACCACAAAAAAGCCCAGATATTACTCTGGGCTTTTGTGATTACTGAATCGCTGATTAACCGCCAGTGGATCCAAATCCCTCTGGGCGACCAACTCCGATACCAATACCAGAAACCAATCCATTGATTCCTGTCAACTGAGTAGCGTTATCATAAGAGATTGATAGTTTTACTGTTACTGGCTCACTATCCTTGCTGTAGTCCATTCCTTCGTAAGTTGCAATTTTGATGTAACATCCAGTCAACTCAAAATTTTCAAGAGTGATTGGGTCATATGCACCATTGCCGCCATCTAGAATTTCTACATTGGTGGTGAATTTAAATGTATTACCAGACGATGCACTAGCTTGTTCAAAAAAGTCAAACTGACGCTGAACTTGTTCAGCTACTTTGCGACTAACTTGACCAGCTGCATCATCACGCAATACTAATTCAATATCTGACCATTGTGGCTTTCCTGGTAATTTTACAGTACTGTTATATACATGCAATTTGATATCACCAAAAGTAACTACTGGACGACCCACGGACATAACCTGTTTGGTCATTTCTGTGGTGTCTGCGCCCAATCCAAAATTGACCAACCGTACACGAAAACGGTATGGTAATTTGGGCATGAGCAAACCTTGAGTATTGGAGCTCTGTCCATCTTTACCTAGGGGTACTGTGAATTTACTTAAACTTGAAATTGGCATATAAATGTTCCTTATTCTTTAATATTATTAACCGTTTGAACCAAGATTACCAGCAGCAATTGCTCCGGTATTCAATATACGTAATGGAATGTAAATGAATTCTGCTGCTTTTACTGGTTCAATTGCAATATCCATCCACAACTCGCTGCGATCAATACGTGCTGGTGTATTGTTACTGGTGTCACATACCACCAAATAATCATACAAGCCACGCTGACCAACCAATTCCAACATCAAACTTTCTGCGGCAGCTTTAATTTCTGCGCGGGTTTGTGCGTCATTGGGTTCAAACAAGAATGGTTTTGCTAAAATTGATAATTGACGGCGCAGATATGCAATTAGTCTAACAACATTAATCCGATCCATGGCACTTGCAGCATTGGCGCGGGTATATTGTCCAAAGTTGACGATACCAACTCCAGGAATGGTTGCAATTGGATTGACCTTGATCGTTGCCATGACATCGCGTAATCCTTCATGCAATGACACTGTTTTGAATTCACCAACGCTGTCTAGATATCCAACGGAAGTGGCATTGTCCACACCACCGCGACGAATACCGGCTGGAGCAAACCATACATAACTCTTGGCATCACTATTGGCAATAGTACGCAACATCATGTGGCTAGGTGGAACAACAATATTTGCACCAGTGTTGTCATTAGTGTAACCACTTGGATAGAACATACCCATAAAGTTATCATAACTAACAGCGCCAGTATCTCCATTGTCAAATGCACCGGCTGTATTATTGCCCCATGCAGCTAGTGCGGTGCCTGTTGGTTGTAGACGGAATGGTGTGTCTCCAACAACAAATGCAGTTTGACCACGATCTACGTTAAATGCAATCATGTTCTGGATAGCTTCTGGATAGCCAGGGGTAGCAATCAAATTAAACACCAAGGTGTCGGTATCACGAACTGCTAAGTTTGTGTCGATCATGCTCTTGAATGCGCTGACTACCACTGCACGCTGTGCATGACGTCCAAATTTGCCTGATCCATCTTCGTTTAATGAATCAATAGAAACCCAGCGATCTGCATTATATCCTTCCATGACATCATTTTGATAGCGGATATTCAAACCAAGATTAGCGTTGATATCAATATATCCTGCACGATATTTCTTGATGTTGAAACCACTGCGACGTGTATTCCATAGGCGTGTGCCTTTTGGATACAGTGCTGGATCTGGAGCATCTGGATCTAGATAATCACTCATCCGCATTAGTTGAATATTTCCGGGAGCAGTATCTGCGCCAGAAGTAGACCAACGTGCATCTGCAAATACCCATCCATTTGGACTTGTGTGATCTGTTACATCTTGTAATACCCATGACAGAGAGTTGCCGTCATATACATAAACTTCTTTTCCGTACATTTCTGTGTCAGCAGTGCTAACCCAAATGTCGCCATCAACCAAATCACTGCCATCAACATGTGATTTAGGAGCCAATGCTGCAACGATTGGACCATTTGCATCGGTATTACCGTAAACTTTTCCATAACCGCGCCATGTTGTGCCATCATTAATCATGATGTCAACTTCGCTTAAATTAACGTCATACCATAATGTGCCATCAACTGGCTTGCTGGTTGGCTGGGATGTGGTAGCAACATAACTTAATGGTTTCCAGTTGGTGGCCAAATAGTCATAATCGCCGTCACCACTTGGTGGTGTGTAAAGATTAGCTGTGCCAGACTTGGTCACCATGTTATATGCTGTTAAACCAACTGCGCCTAATGGATAATTTGTTCCATCGTTCATCTCAAAATCACCACCAAGAGCATGTTTGAATGTTACTTTTTGTGTGGCAGCATCATAGCTAGCTGAAACATTTACCAAACCGGCTGCACTAACAGCGGCAGGAATTTGTTCTGCGATGCTTGCAGTTGAACTTCCAAAAACATTAACTGTTTTTACAGAACTCCAATCAGTAGAATTAGCCAATGACTCTCTGATTGTAAATATGCTGTTGGTCAAACTGGTTGCGGTTGAACTAGCACTGATCACTGTGGTTGGACTAGTGCTATTACGGCGCCAAATCTTGAAGCTGGCAGCAACTTGTGTGCTAGTATTGATTGTTCCGGTATGATTGTAATTGGACTCAATAAACAATGTTCCAACAGGAATATTTTTTCCTCCACCAACCAAATCAATTTTTTCCAGAGCTTGGCGAGTACTTGAGTAGATAGGCGCACTGACTGATGCCCATGAATCTGTGCTACCGTTATAATACTTGACAACCCAGTCAGCTCCAAATCCAGGAGTTGTTGTCTTGACCCAAACACTGCCAGTGTGTGTACTGGTTGTAAATGTTGGATAGTTATAATGTGGACTAATTGTTACTTTCTTGCCACCATCAAACCCGTCTTGGACCAAAACCCAAGCATTTGAGTCATTTTTATAATAAAGTTGGTTGGTGTTGTTTGAAGTAACAACCATGGCATAATCACCTTTACTACCAACACCTACTTTGGGCACATATACGTTGCTTTCTAATGTCGCCATGGTGCCAGTGGTGTCGTTATTGATGACTACTGCTGGTGTTTTTACGGTAAATGAACCAGAACCAGAGGCGTTCCACTCATTAATACCATATAGTGTATCGGTTGTGTCAACCCAGTAAGTTCCAGCAACTGGTGTTCCAGTTGGGATACTGGTGCTACCAGATAACTGGCTTAAATCTACATCGGCACGCACTACATATGCACTTGAGCTAGCACCCAAGAAACTATATGCTGCCTGTAAACCATATTCGTTGAGTTCTGATCCATGAACTGGATTTCCACTGTTGTCAGTGACAAATACAGGGGTTCCAAATGTATCGGTAAGATCTCGCTGACTTGTAATAGTCCAGACCGTTCCAGCATTTGCTGCTGTGGTTCCTTGTGCTACGCCTGTTCCAGATGCATTACTTTTATCTTGGGCTGTAGCGACAAAAATTAGTGGTACTGTTCCGGGAGCTGCGGGAGTATAAAAACTCTCGTTGATTACGGATACTTTTACGCCGGGTGAATTTAAATTTGTTGCCATTCTGTAATCTCCTTAATGGATTGCTTTGAATTATTTAGCAAATACATTAAAAAAATCACTGTTAAATACAAGTAAAAGGGCGCTCAAAAGGGCGCGATAACCAAAATGACTAGAAATATTTGTTACATGTGCAATCAGCGGCCAGTAGCTATCAATTACTACAAAGATGGCCAAGTGCACTATCGTTCAAAATGCGACCATTGTGCCAAAAACAGGGGAACCGGCATCCCATTATGGTCTAAGTCTGGATATAAACTTAAAAATATCTGTGAGCGATGTGGATACACATCAAAGTATTCTAAACAATTCAATGTATATCATATTGACGGCAATCTAACCAACTGCCGTTATTCTAACTTAAAAACCGTATGTGCTAACTGCCAGCGAATACTGCACGAACTGAATCTTCCATGGAAACGTGGAGATCTTATCCCTGATCACTAATCAAGGTCTGCAATTGTTGATATAGATCATCAATCGTAGTATCGTTTGAAATGACATGATCAATAGTGCACCCAGCCCATGATGACTCTGATTCATGCACATTAATACTTTGCAAATATTGTTTAGCGTGTTCATCGCCATTGTTGGCCAATATTGCTTGATCCATCCATTCGGGATCAGGTCCACGTTTAATCCTGATAACTATGCCCCCACTACGATGGATAGCTTTGATCTCATTGGGAAACCTAACATCACTGATAACAATATTGTCGGTGGTTTTACAGATTTTATTTTCCAAACTAGAAATCCATATATCGTCATGAAATGCTACTCGGCATACATCGGTTCCCCAATGTTGAAGAACAAATCTGGGTGTCAGATGGGGCATATTCAATCTTTCAGCCCACCAAGGATCAACGGTTTCTCGCCATTCCCTAGATTCCCTAGTACGACCTTCTAATAGAGTACGATCCCAACCAAAAATAGAACTTACAGCATCTTTGAGTGTGCCAGCAAAACTTTCTCTACGATAACCGTGATAATTTACCAAATAATCTGCAGCAGTATCTTTGCCCACTGACTTCATTCCAGTAAATCCGATTACAAGATTATTATTTTGCATCATATTAAATTCTCCAAGAAACAGTAATTATCATAATGATTAGCCTTGGTATCTATCATATAGAATACCTCTGGATTGTTGCTTAATATCCACCGCTCAAACGCATATCGATAAGCGGGCTGAATAGGATAAAAGTCATGTTGATCTCCCATGTACAGATCAGATCTCAACGGATCTGGCAACGTTTTGATGTGTTCAGATTTAGCCCACCAAAAGTTTCCACTCATGATTATATTATTAGTATAACCATCACTAACACCGACTACGCTAGCTTGTTTCAATTTATCCAAGCAGCTGGGCCACTGTGTTATACAGTAATAATCTAGTATTTCTCGCCAGCCCATGACACAAGGAGAACCACTGACTGTGCCCTTGCTATGAAAGTATAATACATCAAAATTATCATCCTGACAACATCTGTCATATAAAAATTTTAAAGTTTGTCCTTCATACAGATTAGTATCACCAGTGTCCCTGATATCTAATATATTAACCCAAGGGTATCTAACACTGACATACTCTTGAATTTTCTGTGAGAATGTAATTTCTATGCTGGAATTTTGATCTACCCTGAATGGTATACCCCACATATGAGTCCAATGCTTGGGCATGGTGATAGCCATATTGAACTTGGCTAAATCATTAATTTTGGACTGTTTGATTAATTTCATATGTTGATCAAACAACACAGCCCACTGACTGGCTCTTATGTCAGCTGGAATATAAAGATGATAGAAGATTTCAATGTGTCTCATTCATGATAGTATAATTGAATTACACTACCAAGTCAACAAATTGATTATCCTTGGATCCATCCCATGGGCGTGCCACCGTCTTTGTACTTGATCAAATCATCTTCTAACAAAGCCATGGCTTCATTGCCTTCACGTTTTAAGGCAGTTCCATTAAGGGTATTTGAACCCTGTGGGCCAGGAATATTACCGAATTTTTCACGGGCTTCTCCCAGCATGACTTTGGCATTGGCCAAGGAATAGTCACGAATCCATTGCCCAGCTTGGGGATCTTGTAACAAATTGAAATCTGGGCGGTAGTTATACATCCAAACCAATAATTCTTCTTGTGCTCTTGGTCGTTGCATAATAGTCAATAATTTGGTGGTTTTATTAAAACTAAAGTTAATATCCGTACCAAACATTTTTCCAACCATTTTTTGATAACTGGCAAATGCAAAATATGTGGCCAAACCGCCCATGTTAGTAGACGCTAACAAATATGTGTTGGAATAGGCCAAGTTAAATGGTTCGAACAATGTTCCACCATCTCCACCGCCAGTGCGTGAACCAATACTGCGACGAAATAATTGACGCACTGCCATGACTTCTTTGGGCAGATAATAATCATTGGTGTCAACTTGGATTGTGAGAAATCCAAAACTTTCTTCAACTGAATTGGAGCTGCGTTGACGGAATTTATTCAATGCACGGTCGATTGCAGTGTCGTAATGAACGGGATCCAACTCGATATCGACCATACCTCCGCCAAGCATGGCATTGATATAATCAACTACTTTCTGTCGTTCGTTGGCTGTTTGGTCTTGAGTGTCTTCCATGTAACTATTTATGACAAACTAAGCAAGACCCAGTGGTCTAGTTTAAGCGACCCCGGCTTGCATCTTAAGTTGATCTAGTTTTTGGTCGTAGCGTTGTGCCCATCCCATAACTAAATTCTTTAGTTTAGCAAAAATATTACCAACAATACCTTCTGAAATTGGGCTAACTGACAGACTGGGTTGTTTTTGTGTCACAGTAACCATTTGTTTTTTCAGTTCTTCTAAAACCTTGATCAATTCTGGAGTTAGATGTGCTTCAAGTTCAGACAGAATTTCTTTGTACTTGGGAGTTACCGTTTCTTTTGGATCTTTGCTCAACACAAAGACAAAACTAATTGTTTCAACTACACGGGTTCTTACAATGTCCTCTGCGTCAAACAAATCAGCTACATTTTCTCGTGCAGCTTGTTTAACTTCTTCTTTAAGTTGTTTGACTTCTGCTTCTAACTGAGTCATCCTTTGGATTTTTTGAGCTAATTTAGTATAAACTTGACTATTATAACTCTGGAGCAAGGCAACAACCTTATCGCCCTTATCGCTATCTTGATATGCAATTGAAGGGTCACGTTCTTCAAATAAATTGATAAGTTTGCGAAATTGTTGATTATTCATAGCTATACTCCTATCTTAATATAGTACTATTTATGTAGTATATGTAAATTTACCCCACATTAAGGTCCTTGGATAATTATAAATACTGTACTAGGAGATCACGAAAATTCCAAGACTTTCACTATATAAACCAGAAAAAGGTGCCGATTTCAAATTTTTGGATCGTTCTATCAATGAACAGTTCCAAGTAGGTGGCACTGATATTCTAATTCACAAATACTTGGGTCCTGTAGATCCACAGGCCGGTGAAAGCACGCCCACCACTCCTACCAATAACAATCCTATTCCAGAATTGGGCATCCAAGATGTGTTGTTTATGGAAAACCGTGATCGTCACTATGCCCCAGATGTCTATGTGATACGCGGCATTTATACCATGTCTGATCTTGATTTCAATCTTAGTCAATTTGGTATGTTCCTAAACAATGATACTATCATGGTTATGTTTCACCTGAGATCTATATTTGAATCGCTGGGTAGAAAAATCATGAGCGGTGATGTCATAGAATTGCCACATCAAAAAGATGAATATGCACTAGATGACAGTATAGTAGCATTAAAGAGATTTTATGTAGTGCAGGATGTAAGTCGACCAACTGCTGGATACAGTCCAACTTGGTACCCACATTTGCTCAGAGCCAAATGTGTTCCACTGGTGGACAGTCAAGAATTCAAAGAAATTTTGGACGCAGATTCTGGCGCAGAAGATGGCAGCACATTGCGAGATCTGCTCAGTACCTACCAGAAGAACATTGATATTAATAATCAAATTATTGCCCAAGCAGAATTGGATGCACCCAAGAGTGGATACGATACCAACCAAATGTTTATGTTGCCATTGACTTCTAATGGATTAATTGATTTAGAAAATGGATCAATATCAAATGTTGATGCTAGTTCAGACGTTCCAGCAGATGATGCAAGTATGATATTAAAATCTCCAAATATGGACATGTACGTTGCCTATGGTGGTGGATCTGCAATCGCACCAAACGGTGCCCCATATGGGTTTGGGATAACTTTCCCCAGTGATCCGTCCACAGGTCAATTCTATTTAAGAACAGATTATCTACCCAATAGATTGTTTAGATACGATGGAAAAAATTGGGTTAAATTCCAAGATGATGTTCGCATGACCTTGGATAATTTTGGTTATCAAGACGTGCAGTCTGGTCCAAATGTTGGAAAACAAGTCCGCGAAACATTGAAAACCGGATTTATTAACAATAATAATACTGCAACAATCGCAGGAACAGTGGTACAAGAACGTCAATATCTAAGTAAAGTATTAAAACCCAAGGCGGATAATTAAAAATGGATTATGCATACGACGGACAAGTTGCCCGATATTTAACTCAATTTATGCGAGTAGTTAGTAACTTTAGTTATATGGATGCGCGTGGGCAGTTAGTTCAGGTGCCAGTAAGATATGGTGATTTAAATCGCCAAGTTGGCAATATTTTGAAGAAAAATAGTGAAAACACCATACCAAGTGCTCCTTTTTTTGCATGTTATATCAAAAATTTAGAATATGATAGATCTAGGATACAAGAGCCAACATATGTTAACAAAGTACAAGTAAGAGAAAGAGCGTTTGACGACCAAGGACAAGAATACCTCAACACACAAGGTGCGAATTATACTGTAGAACGCATAATGCCCAGTCCATATAAAATAACCTTTGCGTTAGACATGTGGACTACTAATACTCAACAAAAATTACAACTCTGGGAACAACTTGCCGCGTTGTTTAATCCTAGCATGGAGTTACAGACCACAGACAATTATATTGACTGGACCAGTCTTACCGTATTAGAAATGGCTACTCAAACTTGGAGCAGTAGACAAGTTCCACAAGGGCTAGAGCAAGATATTGATATTGCTAACTTGACATTTACTTCTCCCATCTGGATCACGCCACCCGCCAAAGTCAAACAAATGGGGATTATTACCAAGATAATTGCCAATGTTTTTGCAGTAAGCCAAAATATAATTCAAAATGATTTTTCTACCCCAGATGCCATAGAAATGTTTGGAATACCAGACACCACAGTGGTGGTCACTCCGGGAAATTTTGATCTATTGGTATTAGATAATTCCGCATCTTTGGTTACCAATACTAGCCAAGGTGATGTATTAGATGTCAGTTCGGGACAAAACTCTACTAGTTGGTATAAAATATTGGACTTATATCCAGGACAATTCCGTGCTGGGCTAAGTCAATTGAGATTAACTAAACCAAATGGCGGAGAAATTATAGCTTATATAAGCCTAAATCCACTAGATGAAACAAAAATGATGTTGAGTTTTAACCCAGATACCATACCCGGAAACACTATTATAGATGGTCGGGGAACAGTGGACGCTATCATAGATCCAGAAACATTTAATCCAAATAATCCAGTGGCTGGGACTAGATATTTGATTTTAGAAGACATTAATATGAACCAAACTGTGCAGCCATACGATGGACCAGCTGCTTGGAAAAACCATGATGGAACTGATTTTCAGGCATCTGCCAATGATATTATTCAATGGAATGGTTCCACGTGGAACATAATTTTTAATTCTAAAGTAGAAACCGCTGTTACCTATATCACTAATTCCTATACTGGTGTACAATATAAGTGGGAAGACAATTGGTGGAGTAAAAGTTTTGAAAAAATTTATGACAGGGCAACATGGAGACTAATCTTGTAACGCCAGTAGTAGGCAGTGGTGGATTATTTTTGGCCAAGGACACTCGCCGATTCTTGTTTTTAATGAGAACTCAAAAGAAATCTATCAATACTTGGGGATTAGTGGGTGGCAAAAAAGAGCCACAAGATATCACATTAATCGACTGTTTACATAGAGAAATCCAAGAAGAAGTTGGAAAAACCCCCACCATTCGTAAAATAATTCCACTAGAATTGTTTACATCTAATGATCAAACTTTTCAATATAATACCTATGTACTAATCGTGGATCGAGAATTTGTACCAACTTTAAACGAGGAGCATTCTGGATATGCTTGGTGTAGTTTTAACTGTTGGCCAAAGCCTCTGCATCAGGGCGTTAAAAACAGTATATCCAATCGTACTAGTAAAGCCAAATTAGATATACTCCTAGAACTACTTTGATGTTACCAAGTTCCGGCACTCCATGCGATGCGTCTCCAAATGGTAGTTGCGTCATCGACATAGTTAGCAGTGCAATAATAGGCGTATGAACTATCGAATGCCATCATTCCGGCAGTATCACTAGATATACCATAGCTGTGTATGGGAACAGTGGTTATGTTACTTGAATTTCCTGATGGTACTCCATTATTTCCACTAAGACTATTAATGACCACCACGCCATCTACAATTATATTTCCGCCAACATATAAATCTTGACCAATTCCAGCTCCACCTGCCACGGTAAATGCGCCAGTGGATATTGATGTAGCAGACGTTGTGCTTTTTACATTAAATGGTTGATTATCATCAATGCTCAAGCTAATTGTTGCTGTAGTTCCATCTATCGTTACATTAGTGCCCGTGCCTGCCACAATTGAAGTAAGGGCTCTATTTCCATCATCATATACAGCACTTGCGTATAAACTACCAACAACACCAACGCCGCCTGCCACAGTGAGTGCGCCGGTTGTCACCGAAGTTGAAGATGTCACATTGGCGATATCAATAGCTAAAAATGTGGTATTGCCATTAAAACCACCATTTAGTGTGGATGTACTATTGGCCACAGTAGATGTGGTCCCGTCAGATAACAGAACAATAGGCCCGTCTACATATAATGTTCCATGTATGTGAGTATCGCCACCTACATAGAGATCTTGTCCAACCCCTGCTCCACCTATTACATGTAGTGCGCCGGTATTAGTTGAGATTGATTGATCTTTGCTGGCGATAGTGACATTATTGACATATACTGTTCCATCTACTCCAGTTCGACCAATTACGCCTATCGCACCAGTATGTGTTGAAATATTTGCGGCTACAACTTCTACACCTTGAACGTATAATCCCCCGTCCATGTAAGTATTGCCGCCTACACTTAAATTTTTTCCAATTCCAGCGCCACCAGTTACTAGTAAAGCACCGGTGTTGGTTGATGTTGATTGAACGTCCGATTGTATTGTAGCAGTAGTTGATACTACAATCCCATTTTTTACCAAAAAATCTACAGAATAAGCCATTTAGTTTCCCTTTCCACGTAACGGCGCACTAACTATTAAGTACTAAGTTATTTAGTTGGTATATTTAGCATGGAAAAATAAATTATAGCATAATAAAAAACAGGACCCGAAGGTCCTGTTTTCTTTAAACTCAGCTAATAAAACTATTAAGCTGTGATGGTCATACGAACAACTTTGATCACCATTGATGTTGCAGCTGCTGGTGTGAAAGTCATTGTAACTACGCCGCCGGTTAGGTTAGCATCAAAAATACCCAACTGTGTGTTACTGTAAATGGTACCAAATTGGTTGAGGTACACATTTGATCCATCATGAACAATCATCATGTCAGTCATTTCAACGTTGGAGCCGTCAACAACTTGAATTGTATAACGTGCGCCACGATATTTTGAAGCATTGAAATGATCCAAGTCTTGCTTGGAGCTGCCGGTGATAACTGGGCTTGTGTAGCTGGCTAGTACTGTGTCGTTGATGTACAAGCCATATACAGCTGTTCCGGTAGTTGCTGCGTTGGTGAGGCCAGCATAAATTGGACCACCAACAGACAAGCTCTTGGCAATACCAACGCCACCAGATACTACAACAGAACCAGTTGAAGCATTGTTAATTGCATCAGTTGTATCAGTAAAGTCTACTGGTGCACTGAATGTAATGCCACCGTCAACGGTCAATGAACCGCCAATATGTGCATTTCCAGTTACGTTCATTGATGTAGCGGTGGTAACACCTGCAGTCAATGCAGCAACTGAAGTCAATCCACTACTTACTGTCAATGATGTAGCTGATACGTCAGCCAATCTTGAACTGCCAGTTACATTCAATGATGTAGCGGTTGTTGCACCAGCTGTCAAGACACCAACGGATGTCAATCCAGAAGATACTGTCAATCCAGCTTGAGCAGTTACGGCACCAGTCAATGTGGTTGCACCGGTTACGCCGAATGTTCCGCCAACTGTTGCATTGTTGTTAACTGTCAATGCGTTAGCAGTTACTGTTCCAGTAGATGTCAATGAACTGACATTTGTGGTTTGTAGATTTGCTGTACCGCTTACTGTCAATGTACCAGCTTGTAAGTTATTGGTAATAGCACCTGATGTCGCATTCAATACACCAACAGTGGCTGTGCCAGTGATGGTTGCATTGTTGTCTACTACTAAACTTGTTCCTGAGCCATTGATATGAACATTAACAAATGTACCAGTTGTACTGGTAATTGTATCAAGACCAACACCTTTGAGGTAGATTGTGCCATCAACATTCAAATCGCCAGCAATATTAACAGACTGGCCAACATACAAGTTCTTGGCAATACCAACACCGCCAGCAACTTTCAATGCACCACTGGTGCTGTTGGTTGCGTCAGTAATTGAGCTTACAGAAATTGTTGGAGCTGTTAATAAAGATCCAGCATATGTCAAGCCAGAATCAAAGCTTGTAACACCAGCTGAAGGATTGAATGGAATCTCACCATTGCCACCACCCATAATGTTGGATGCTGTTGTTGCGTAACCTACTACTAGGTCAGACTGTGCTCTCCAATATGGAACACCAAATGCATCAACAGAGAACAAGTCTGTGTGATTGCCTTGAGAGATAAATGCGGTTGTACCAGCAGCTGTCTGATAAGGAACAGCATTGGTTGAACCACCACTCAAGCTGGTTGCGTGTTGTGCTTGTGTGATTGTACCAGTCAAGATACCAGTGGTTGAGTTGTATGTTAGAGATGCGTCATCTGTTAACTGACCGCCAGTTCCTGCAAATGAAACACGACCTGCTGTTAGATTGCGGGCTTTTACTGTAGCAGCACTGAAATCAGTACCAACATACAATGAACTGGTGATACTTGCACCACCATTAACCTGCAATGCACCTGTGCCAGTTGCGCCAGAAGCATCAGTTGTGTCATGAACGATCATTGAACCGATGTCCATTCCAGCATATGCGCCGCTATTTACTAGATCAGCATTGTCTTTAGAAGTAATACCATTACGAACTACAAAACGGCCATTTGATGCGCCAGAATCGCTACGTCCAAAGAACATGTGCTTGGCTGTACTATTAACTGTATCATAATAGTGAATGATCAAACCCTTGTTGTAACCGTCGTCGGTTGTGAGTTCTTCTCCGTTTGGAGCTGTTCCCAAATCGATAACTGGATCGGTTACGCTGGTGCTGGTTGAATTGAATACTGTCTGTACACCTAAAACGGTTAAGTTACCACCGATTACTGTGTTTCCACCAACGTTCAAGTCTTTGGCAATACCAACGCCGCCTTTGGTGACGATAGAACCAATACCAGTTGCGGTTGAATTAGTTGTATCGTTAACAAACAAGTTACCACCAACATAAGCACCGCCAGTTACTTTTAATGCACCTGCGCCAGCACTAGTAGCTGCTGTTGTGCTGCTTAGTGTTGTATCACCAGTAACGGCTAATGTCCCACCCAAAGAGGTAGCACCAGATCCAACGGTCAATGTGTTTGAACCAGAAACTGATAGGTTGCCGTTAAAAGTTGCTGCGTTTGCTGTCAAAGCACCAGTTAGACTGGTTGCACCAGTAACTGCCAATGTGCTGCTCAGTGTGGTTGCGCTAGTAACGCTGAATGCACCACCAACTGAAACATTGCTGCTAAATGTTACTGCACCTGAAACACCCAAGCTGCTTAATTGCGTTGCACCGGTTACGGTTAAAGCGTCGTGTAACGATACTGCACCATAAATGTCCGCTGTTGTACCAACGATCAAGTTTTGTGAAATAGCGGCGCCGCTATTTACTTGTAAAGCACTTGATTGATTTGTAGAACTTGTTACAGCTTGTGTGCCATTAATTACCGCACCTTGCTGAATTATAAAATCTCTTGTGATTGCTGTTAATGCCATTTTAGTTTCCTTTATATAAAGTTATAGGGTTATCCCCGTTCTTAAGAGTTTTAAAACTTTAGTTGTAGCAAATGTCGGTGTAAAATATAGATTAAGCATGTTATCTACATCGACTTCCGCCGCAAAATTTCCCATATCCCCGTGTGATGTTAGCACCCCATATTCAGTTGCATACACCGTTCCTACATTGTCCACCAGCAATAAAAGTTCAATTAATTGAAAATTTGCCGCTGGGCCATCCCCCTCATCAATTTGTATCAAATATTTCGCCGATCTAAACTGAAGAATCGAATAACTATCAACTATAGTTGTTGCCGTGGTATTTATACTAACAGACGCAGAATCCATAATAGAATCACTAATTTTGACACTTTCTGAATTAATTCTGCCATAAACCCAAACATCCCCACCCACACCAACTCCACCTGATACCACAACTGCTCCCGTATCCGTGGACACGGAGTTCGCAGTGCTAATAGCATGGATATTATTAGCCCATATATCACCACCCACACCGACGCCGCCTGAAACTACAATAGCTCCAGTAGTGGTTGAAACTGAATTTGATGTATTAGCCACAGTTAATACACTAGTAGTAGTTGACCCGTTGGCTGTCAAACTCTGTAAGGTAGCGGTATTATTGACCACCGTTGCGCCAGTGGTGGTATTGACTGATAACGAGATGCCGCCTCCTGCTTCAATCAATGCTGGAGATAGTTTGGCCCAAGCATACCCATTCCATCTCCATGTTAATCCACCCAATGAATATGTTTGCCCAATTGATGGGTTCAACGGGAAATTTAGCGTTGATGGTAATGTAACTGTTGTCATACTCTATATCCTATTTTAAGCAGACTGGAATTGAATCCAAAGCCTAGTCCCATTGATTAACACGCGCTGGTACTCATTGCCCGTTTTGGTGTCGATCCAACAATCTCCAATTCGTGAAGGCACTGGTTCAGTATCTGATACAGTGACTCTGGGCGAATAAACCAAATAATTTTCATCAGGATTGCCACATGTTTTACTATAAATCTCAGCACCATCTGGAAGATATATACGATTCTCCACAGTCAAATTGTTTACATCTAAATCACCACCACTGACTGCTCCACCTACTTGAATTCTTCCACCAACATATAAATCCCCGCCAATTCCGGCGCCGCCTGCCACAGTAAGTGCGCCAGATGCCACAGATGTTGCAGAGGTTGCATTGTAAGTTTTAATGGCGCTTCCGGTCCCCCAGCTATCCGTGTCTGGATTATATGTCCATGCTGACACCGCATTGGCTGGAGAAATTGGTGGAATAGTTGTTGAAATTCCGGGAACAGTGGATCCTACTTTTATATCTAATTGATTTGGTCCACTATCTCCAATAAACGGAGCTTGAGCAGTCAACAATACAGTGTTTATGGTTGGAGCAATAATAAGAGGCAACGATGCATGTGTTGGCGCAGTAAAGCTGCTGGTATATAATGCAGCACCTGAAATTACCCGCACATCACACAGTGATCCATTGAAAAAGTTACCAGTAGAATTAAAAGTGTTGGTTCCAACTGTAACCCACTGGTCCACTGATCCAGCTGGAACTTGAATTGACGTTGATGTATTGGTGGCGGTAAATGAATTTGACAATGTTCCGTTGACAAATCCATATATAGTTCCGTTGGATCCACACACCGCAACGTGATTCCAAGCATCGTTTGAAATCACCCATGATCCGGATGAATTTCCCACTGATTGAGATAATGTAAAGGTGCTGGTGGTCAATGAGATACTATTTCCAGAAGACACAGATCCATTGCCAAACATGCTACCGGTGGTATCACCTTGGGCATATACCCACATTTCTATGGTAAAATCTTGACCTAGTACATAAATGTTATTGCTTGATGTACTTTGTAGGCAATCAGATGTACCATTAAAAGTGTAACTATATAATTGACCACCTGTTAGATTAACGTTTATACCGCCGTATTGACCAGTCTGATGTAACTGACCAGTTACATATAAATTGCCATTGATTCCGGCCCCACCTGTTACAATCAATGACCCGGATTGTGAGCTGGTTGATTCAGTTCCTGTTCCAACAGTAGTGTCCCCACTGAGACGAAGATTGCCCTGACCATCATAATAAAATACTGCACCAATATTAACCTGATTGTCCATGCCATCGACTATATTATCGCCGTTGATGGACACGTTGGAGTTACCTCGTGTTAAATTTTCTGCATTGTGCTGGCCAATTAATATGTTGTGTGATCCAGTAACCAAACGAGATCCAGCATAATTTCCCAAGAAAAAGTTTTGATCGCCATTGACCAACAACTCACCAGCATGATTACCGATAGATGTATTACTGTCGTGGGCAGCGGCTACACTTAGTGTTCCCCCACTGACATAATTGCCAAATGTAGATCCATTTAATGGAGTACTGAAAATATTATCAACATATAAACTTAATGTATTGGCATCTATGACGCTAACATAGAATGTTTTACCATTTAATTGGGTCATGCCTACCACATTGTCAACAATAACTGCAGATCCATTGGGGATATTGTGATTGGGAGCTACCAAAGCCAATGGCACGGTTTTGACTGCGTTGGTTATATTGGCCAACACAATAAACTGTAAGGAACCCAACGCTTCTAAACTGTGACTACCTATTGCGATATTATTGGTTAAAAATGTTCCAGTACTCAGTGCGTAATTGCCCAGCGCAAGGTTACTGTATGAAGTTTGCAGGCCAGTCAGTGTATTGTATCCAATAGCAATACTGGATTGTCCATTGGGAAATTGATTGATTTCTGGCAGTGCAACACCTTGAATTACAATATTATTTTGACCGTGATATCCCTGCCCAACTGTTACGCCATTTACATTGATGTCTTGGCCTGTCCAGATCGAACCGCCCACCCCAATACCGCCGTGAACAACTAATGCGCCAGTAAGTGTGCTAATTGATTGAGTAGAACTTGACACATACACAAAACCAAGACCATTACCGGCCAATATAATATTGCCATTGGGTATATTGCTCTGGATTTGGCCAAGATTAAAATCCAAATTGCCCAAACTAGAACTATATCTAGTTTGCAACAAAGAATTAGTAACCACAGTATAACCAGTACTGGTGGTGGGACTAGCCGGGAGTTGTGGCTGTGCATTTCTTAAATCAAGAAATTCCCCACTGCCTCCTGCTCGTAATTTTGATCCACTTAGTAAATTGGCCATCTTATTTTGTCTCTATTATTGATTTGCTGTTTCTAATATACTCAACACCAGCTGAACAGATCCTTCGCTGCTGGCGTATGCACTGACACTATCTAAATTTTCGATAATCATTTTCCCAGACAACAAACTAGCTGCATCATTGGGTGGTATTGCAAAATCCTTGACCAATGGAGAAATGGTTCCCTGAGTTTCTTGAGGATTTCCCACCGTGTCCCTAAACACAGTGACATTCCTGCGATGCTCAAAAGTCACATACTGTGTAGATGTCGTCAAGTTTGAGGCTTGAGCCATTAACACAATCGTGGTTACTCCAGGTGGCGCGGTGTAAACTACACCAACGTTGGTGGTCGTATTAGAAGTTGCAAATGTGCCAGTATTTAATATTACTGTTCTGGTTTTAAATGTATTTAATGGTATTAATGCCATGACTATTTCCTCTTTTAATTAGAGTCCCCCGCTTTCAATAGCCAATATGAACGGAGTCAAGTTGGCAAATAATGATTTAGTAAATGTTCTTCCGCTGACCACACCGGTGGCTTGACTGATAACTAATTCTGGTCCGATTCTAAAGTCACCATTTTGATCAGTACTGGTAAAGAACACTTTTCCACCACCCAATTGTAATGTTTCTTTGCTCTGAACTGGATCGGCTCGGCCATATTGTGGCAGTGCTCCGTAATTGGTTCCTGCACCAACGTACTCAAATACATATCCAGATGCATTCATGTAGGATCTCTGATAGAAATTTATTGTGCATCCATCTGGGAAGAAATCAGGACGTCTAATGTCCTCTTCCAACTGTACAATATGATGGGTTCCATTTCTGGACCAATAGCTCAATCCAACCATGACCGAATTATAATTTCCGCCAGATTCAAGATCATAGATCAATCGCTGGAGAACAATTCCCACATCTCTGCGGCATTTGATTTTGTTATATGCCAGTCCAGGATTGCTAGTTCGCACATAAGCATCTAATTCATTGACCAAGAAGTCAATATTGGATTCAATCAGTGAAACTGCATCTCCCATACTGGAAACCAAAGTTGCAGATTTGACGATAGAATTAGTTGGTACCACCGCATTGGCAGCATTGATATCGGATGCTCCAATAATGCTGGTCATATTGGAGAACAACCCATTGATCACTGAAATAACTGCTGGCAAATCTTGTGCACTAATTGAGTTGGACATCTTGAATTGCTGAGTAGAAGTGCTCAAAACTGGGGACACTGCAGTATTTGAAACTACATTGCCGATTAAATCCCTGAGATGATTCAAACTGTCAATGTGTGCAGACACCTGACTTGTACTGATACCAAATGTTGCTGCCGATATAATGTTGGTACCGGTGGTATATGGATTGTCTGCCACTGTACTACTCAACACGGTGTAATAGCTGTTTCCGCAGAATAACAAGGTAAACCAGTTTGCATTTTCAGGATATGATGGATCACTGCCACCACTGGTCAATGCATAATTTAATGTCACGCTCTGGTAACCCAGATCAGTAACTACTGTACCGGTGGCTGCGTATTGAATTCCGTTGACATCTGTATAACTACCACGCTGATCTCTGATATAAACACTGTTGCCAATGGCGATTCCACTGGTATCTATTCCAGTAATGGTAATAGTACCAGTTGACAATGATGCCAGAGTTGGCTGGGCATTCAAGAATCCTGGCAATTGTTGGTCATTTAGATAAGGTTTTACTGCCCCAACAGAAGATCCACCAGCTATAAAAGTATTATAATTGATATCAAAGAAATCAATATATTCAGTGGGTGGAATGATTTCCATGATCAAACTGGTATGTGGCCTATCATTGGTGTCTGGTAAAAACACTTCGATTTGCGCATTGTTTGGCCAGAACCCATTGGGGTAATATTGATCATAACCATTGTCGCCAGCAGAATGTGGATAGGCTTTAAATGGTGGATTATAGATAGTGCCTGAGAATTTACGTTTGCCATATCCCTTGGATACCAAACATAGATCTCCAAAGTTGGCATTACTGTTGACAATACTGGCAATACCACCATTATCACACTGCACACCAACGCTACTAAAAATTGTAAACACAGAAACTAATTGCGCATAGCCGTTATTGGTGATATGTATACCGCGACCACCCTGTGTCAACTGAGTAAACGCATCATAGACAAAGGATTGAATTGGACTACGGTCTGAAACCACGTTTCCATCAACCAAGCTACCACCCATGCCACCAATAGGATCTATCTTTCTACTGTTCCATGTACTGGTACTACCAGTATATTGTAGACTCATGGCTTCAACTTCAGCATCCTGCATTGGGAATACCAGCGTATTACCAAAATATAGTGTGGCCTTGTCACCAAATCCCACTGTTGGAGTGTCTAATCCAACCAAATATTTATTGGCACCAATTGAAGACACTGAGGTCACACTAGGTGAAATTTTTACATCTAGACCATTGATACCAGTCAACGCAAACAATCCACCACCTTGATATACAGGCGGAGCATTGTTGGGTCCCAGTGTGATAATATCAGTGATGATTCCAAAATTTCTTCTTACAGCCTGTTGTGGCATATAATCCCCGCCATAGCGGAAGAATGTATTGATCACTTGTGTACTGGTGTTGCCAACTTGTGGAGTCACTGCTTGATTGGCAATAACCCGTAATGCGATATCTCTGGCATGTAAAATAGCATTGGTAGTGGTACTCTCTTGGCCGGCTACATAATTATATCCAGCACTCCAATAACCCAAGCCAGCTTCAATAGATTTTTGATTGCCGCCCAATAAAATATCTTGGCTAACTGCATCAATAATCAATCCAACATCACGATAGCACTTGCTCTGGTCATAGACAAATCCAGTGGCCTGAGCAATAGTGTTGACATAGGCCAGTGTATCTTGCTGAATAAATGTTCGATTGGCCTGCATCAATATTTCAGCACTCATATAGGCAGCATCTGGCCCGGATCCTACGTACATCTGTGGTGCAGCACTGGGCCCACCATTGATAATTGAGGTCACAATCGAGAATAAATTGGTATACGAAGTGGCAGCAACTGCGCCATCAGTTAATACTATATTGACCACCTGTGAATTAATGGCGGTGGTATTGGTGCCGTCACTCAACAAATCTGGAGCTGCTGTATTGGCAATAATAAATTGTGCCAATGAACTCAGGTAGGTAATAGCTGCACTGGTCTGCATTTCTTGACCAAAAATCAAGCTAACCACACCATTATAATAAGCTAGACCGCTTTCAATTGCTTTTTGATTTCCACCAAAAGCGGCATCATATGAGATATTTTCTACTAAAATTCCCACATCTCTATAACATTTTTCTTGATTATAGGAGAATCCTGGGAAATTTTTGTTGACATAAGCCACAACTTGTTCTTGCATAAATGCTTTATTGGCCAACATCAAAGTACGTGCATTAAAGAATCCAAGATTCTGCTGTCCCGGATTAACACTCATGCCCACAGAGATTGTGCCCGTACTAACGGTGACCACAATACTGCTGGTGTTGGCAACCCAAGTTCCAGTACCCACTGCTGTGGGAACTTGAACAGTTTGATCAGGCGTAAACAATGTTCCATCAACCAGCCATGGGCCAGTCAAATTGGTACAATTTTGAATATAGGGACTGTGGAATACATCAATGCGATTGTCCCCAGACAATGGAGGGAATGCAGTACAATAGGCACCGCGATTGAATTCAGCGGCATATGGCCCTGCCAACAATCCACTGCGACCATTTAGAAATTGCATAAATGCCAAGTAACATCCACTGTTCATATGGAACAAATCTTGGGTTTTATTAATGGGTTCAATACTGGTGGTACGAATATCTGAACCTACAATACTGGTGTATGGCTTTAGTTGCAGGGGATTGTCTTCAAGATAGCGCCCGGGTGATACACGAATTTGTGTACCGGGTTGGTAATAAGGGCTTTTTAGTGCACCACCCAAAGTACGGCACGCACGACTTGAATCCATGGCACGGCCATCATTGATATCATTGCCATCCATGGTCACATATAGTACATTGGTAACCACTGGCGCTGTGCCAATGGGCTTGTTACCCATGACACGAATGTCTGCATTGACCTGTAATAAATTATCGGCAGGGCTGATTTGTACACTGCCTGTGGTAGATGCCAGAATACTAGAATATAGATTATCCACATATCCAGTGGCCCAGTGTGCATCCACAGATCCTAGATTATTGGCGTCGTTGGGAGTAATATCACCAACATACATGTTACCACCAATACCCACGCCGCCAGCAATGGTCACTGATCCAGAGGTCGATGAAAAACTGGTGTCAGTGGATGCCACATTTATGCGACCTATGGTCATGGTGCCAGAAGATGGATTATAGGTTAGACCACCCTGAGCACCAACGATGTCCGAATAGACATGACTGCCACCATTAGGAATTTCTGAGAATAGAGGATAAAATATACTATTGACATTGGTGGACGTCACCAGCAACTGTAGACTAGTATTGGCCTGACTGACACGACCATAAATGTAACCACCAACATTTAAATCTTTTTCAATACCCACACCACCTGCAACATAAACGGCAGCAGATAATCTCTGGGCACGGGTGCCATATGCATTATTGGGGTCATATGCAATTCCCAGTTGATTATTGACGTTGCCATCATCTGCGCGGATTATAACTGTATTTTCACTGCCCTGAACTTGAATATTTCCATAGATATTGGTATCTTGAGCAATATTGGCAGATCCAGTTAGGTTAGTGGATGTTGAGGCAAGAGTAATACTTCCTCTAACCGAAGAGATGGTTGTGGACCCAGTTGGTGTTACTATTCTGGTCCCAGAAACTCTTACTAAATCAGCCATTTTCTATGAATCCTCTTAATGTAGTATTTAGTATGTTCCATGGATTCGCATTTCTACGCAGTCCAATAACATACCATCCCGGTGTGGCCATTGTAGATGACCCTGAAAACGAACAATGACTCCAAAATTTGGATTCATTGCTTCTTCAACTGTGATTCCCTTGGTTTTCCACAAATCAGTGGCAGAACCATAATAGGTCACCGGATCAACCAATAATCCTGCATGATTTTCACCTTTGGCTACATTATCCACACACAACACCACCGTTTCATCCATGATCCTGCCGGCACGCTTGGCCGTGATTCTGGCTTCTACTCCGGTTATGGTATTGATTTTGGATGAGAGATCAGAGAAATTATAACCTTGAATTTTAAGGTAATAACTTTTAGTGATAATGTCGCCTTTGGGATAGCGACAAAGATGCACAAGATCGCCTACGGTCTTGACATATCTGCCATCAACGTAATCCATGCTGCTGAAATTGTCGGTATCATCCCAGCGAACGTCTATCAACTCTGCCTCTGGTTCAGCATATTGACTGACAATAGTGGGAGTCATCCAAAGTGTAGTAATATCCATGATTTAGCCATGCATCAACATGGACATGTCAAACAACATGCCCATGTTGATGCCATTGGTGTTAAACTTAGTTATTACTAATAGTCACACGACCAGCGCTAGCTGCATTCATGGTCCATCCAGCTGCTTTACCATTGGCAAAAGCAAATCCACTACCAGCAGATGTCTTTTGAATCAACACAGCACGACGAGCTGTCAATTTACTGACATAATAGGTGCTGCCATTGACATCAGTGGCAATAATGTTCATGGTCCCTGGGGTCAATGATGCAGTGGTAACTAGTTTGCAACGACCAACACCCTCACTATTGCGAATCTGATAACGACGAGCAGATTCCTGCTTGATAATATCTCCGCCAGTGGTGGCAGTGGTGCCAGTAGCAATATATGATGTAAATGCAATGCCATTTTGACGACCAGCGGTCAAAGTCACAGCAAATGTTGCACCAGATCCACCGTTGGTATTACGCAATGTAGTCAATCCAGTGTTGGTCAAATATCCAGATCCACCATTGGTAATAGTCACACCAGTGATGTGTCCACCAGATACGTTCAATGTACCAGTGGCTCGTGTTCCGCCTGCTACGCCAGGAGCAGAAAATGTAATTGTTGTTGTGTTAGTATAATTTGTTCCAGTATTGGTTACGACAACACTGGCGATACCTTCACCACCCACGCCTTGTGGATTTTTATTGGCAAAGTATTTTTTGTTAATTGGACGGCCCATGATTGTTTCTCCTTTTGTTTTATGGTTATCACAGTTCTATTGTGTACGCAGAGTGAGAACACTGCATAATGGTTTGAACAATAGTATTTATACTGCGCGGAGAAAGGTCAGGGATTACTCAGTTATTCAACATATCCTTGGTATTTATTTGCTATGAATTTAAATCTATCTTTAAATTTTGGTCAATCTGAAAAATCTCCAGAATTCTCTAAAATTAAACGCCAATTCGTTGGAGCATAATTGTCATAATATTTGTCTAATGTGGATAGATCAAATGGTTCAACTTCTTTTGTATTGATATTATACCAAGATTTCTTAAATCTACTCATTCCTTTAACTACTTCTTGCATGCTCAGGGAATGTAGTTTTCCTAACATAAGATGATCTCTTCCCAATCGTGTTTTAAAAAACCAGAGCATCTTTGAAAATAGTTTTTGTCCACGATACTCTTCTTTTACCCATATTCTATCAACCAAGTTTTCAGGGGCAGTTGTTAGCATAACATATGCTACCAACGTATCATTATCCCATAGGGTATAATAGTTTTGATATTCTTTTAATTTGTAATCTTCAATATCCCCAATATGTTGACTGTTGCTTTTCCATGTTTCTATATTATACTCACCAAATTGTTTCGCAAGATTATCCACTTTTGGACCACGCATGGACATCTCAGATAATTCTTTATCTATTTCGTATATTTTCATTGTTAATCTACGTAAGCTTCGTGCGCCAATGCCATAAAATCTAGATGATCATTAAATTTTGGCCAATCTGAAAAATCTCCGTTGTTTTCTAACATTAATCGCCATTGCGTTGATTTATCAGCGTTATAATATTTGTGTACTATATTTACATCAAATGCCACTAATTCATTGGTGTCGATATTGATCCAATGTTTATGGAATCGGCTCATGCCATTAATCACTTCTTGCATGTCGACTGAATTAACCTTTCCTATGATAATCCTATTCCTCGCCAATCGTGTTTTAAAAAACCATAACATCATTGAAAATATTTTTCTAAACCGATATTTTTCATCAACCCAATTATCTTTGACCAAATTTTCAGGAGAATCGGTAAACGTAACATATGCTATTAGAATATCATTATCCCATAACGTATAAAAATTATCATATTGCTTCAAAGCATAATCTTCAATGTCGCCTATATGACGGCTATTATATTCCCAAGATTGTTCATTCATAATATTTTAAAAATCTTCAAATAGTGGATACCATGTATACCTGCAACCTTCTGGAAGAAGTTGTCCACCATACCCCAGCTTGGTTCGTTCAAATACATAGCATAAGTCTGGGTCGTTGATTATTTTAGAGAATGGAGACATTTCCCCAGTCTCTTTAAGAATTTCATTGATGTTCATTGGTAAATTCCATAATATATTTCTGGTGACCACAATCCCAAATACGGTCATATCCAAGTTCTTGCATGATCTCCCATTCTGTCATACGAGCATCTGCACCTTCTTTGACCAAAGCTTTTTTAGTAAAGTTAAACCGGTGTTCACGCTTTTCATAGTCTGATACATACCAATATCCAATGGTGGGTTTGGTCCTCTCTTCAAATCCCAAGGTTTTATATAGATCACCCTCACTCCAACGTAAATCTGCATAACTGATGATTCGTGTGGGATTATATGTTTTGATAAAATGCTTTAATAGTTTACCAGCACCGCCAACTATAGAATCACCATTGGTCACAAACCTTACCAATTCATACTCGGATGCTTTACTGACTGTGTTTAATGCTGCCCTGCCATTAGAAAATGACATTAATGCTACCAAAATATTATCGGGCGTATATAATCCTAGATTAATCTTGGCAGTACTATGTCCCTGCAAGTGATGTTTGTTTAAGAATTCTTTACTATCCCGTTGAACAAGCGTCTTAACAGTTAATTTGCGTGCATAATGTTTTACTGTGGTATGCCCAAATATGTTTTTGAGTTTGGATTTGACTATATCTTTCTTAAAATTCCACTCATCACTAAAAATAGTTATCAGTCTATAACCTTGCTCATTCGTAAGCTTCATTTTTTCGGCATGATACTTTTTATCTTTGCCAGAACTTGCCTCACTGTGCCAATATAATCCACAATATTCCACTGCGATTTTGTGCGATGGAAACACCATATCCAATTCAAATGGGTTGATTATAGACTTATCACTTTGGTGACCTTGAATGCCTAATTCCGTGGTTATATAATCATAGACCTCTTGTTCCTCGCCTGATGTATAATAAGCCACAGTAGGATTACATATTTGACACTTTGGTGGTCGTTTATAGTGAAATCGTTGCACAATTGAGTTATTACATGCTGCACACTTAAATTTCAAAACTTTTTTACTCATTACCCCTTCATATTCTTCTTTCGGGGTATCCAGTATGAGATCACAGTTATTTAAAATATATTCTTTAAATCTATCATACCCTTTTTTAAGTAAGTAACCATTTAGTTTGTATTCTTCCATGCGGGCAGCAAGTTTTGCTTTCGTGGCTGGTATTTGACTAACATTCGTTACATTATATCTGGTCAATAAGGTTGCCACTCTTTTTGCCACAACTTCCGGCACATGAAGTGGGTTAGTAATTCCCTCTCCATATT
>Ga0114963_10000123_pt1 | contig 48099 bp, 56 predicted proteins | sample C_131016_EF_Meta_FD_87019 | JGI IMG/M metagenome (GOLD analysis project Ga0114963, IMG submission 87019) | Freshwater microbial communities from Lake Croche, Canada to study carbon cycling - C_131016_EF_MetaG | ecosystem: Environmental > Aquatic > Freshwater > Lake | place: Lake Croche, Canada... | reverse complement strand
AATGGAACCATTGTTACGAATATATGCTGAATATCCAACACCTTGGTTTTCTCAAGTAGGAAGAATCGTAACAGATACTCCTATACGATATTTTTTACCTATGAATGGGAACCTTGCTATGGTATCTTATACAGATTCTAAAGATACTGATATATATGATAAAATTATTAAAAGTAGTAGTGAAAATGCTTTAGGATCCGTTATACAAAAACAGTTGAAAGAATTATTTCCTACTATAGAAATACCTAACTATAGGTTTTTCAAAACTCATTATTGGAAATACGGCGCCACCTATTGGCTTCCTGGAGAGTATGATGTTAAAAAAGAATCATTAAATTCAATCAAACCTTTTAAATCAGATCTATATGTTGTAGGAGAATCATTTTCTTTAAAACAAGCGTGGATGGAAGGTTCTTTGGAACAATGTGAAGTATTTTTTAAAACATATATGTAGATGGTTGATAGTCATTTTATAATCGCAGTGTTCCATATATTATTTGTTGTGCCGTTCCTAGGATATATATTTATTCAAAGAGCCGCTACTCCAGAATGGGTTTACACTTTACTTTTCTTTTTAGGTTTATTTGTATTAGTATACCACACATTTAAAAGTGTTATGAAATATATTAGTAAATCTTCTTCTTTATGGGTAAATCTTATACATGTATTTATAATGGCTCCTTTAATGATTTATATTGGTTATTATTCAAAAAAGACTCCTAGAGCCGCTTATGAAATGTTAGGATTAATTACATTTGCTGCTCTTGGTTATCATACTTTTAGCATTATACGGATGCTTCAAACACACGATGATTCATCTGATAAGTAATGATAAGTGACGATAAGTAATGATAAGTGACGATAAGTAATGATAAGTAATGATAAGTCATCATAAAATAGCATTCAGCATCTTATTCTTATCAACATCTTTCACAGTAATACAAGAAGAACAGTGATAATAAAACGATGGTAAAGAAATAAAATCTTTTTTACAAACTTTACAAGATAAATCTTCTTCTATTTCATTCATTTCTTCTACAAAATGTTTTCTCATACAATGTGTAATACGATTGCCTTTTTGAATTGTTTCGTAATTACACCCTTTAAAAGGACATTTATATAAATCCTTTTGGTCTGTATGAGTGAGTTTATGAATTTCTAAAGATTTTTTTTGCATAAAATCTTTTGAACAAGTGCTACACTCATATGCGAGTTTGCCTTCGTGTTTTTTCATATGATAAAACATAGTAGATATATTTTTTTTCTCTTTCACAATAAAATTACAATTTGTATTAGGACAGATATATTCTCCATTCTTGTTTTTAATAAACTTAGACATAACTCTAAATGAATTAATTTTTAAAAATGTTTTCAATTTTTTCAATTTTTCACCTTTTATATATAAAGGTTTCTTATTATAGTTTAATAAATGAATGATTTTATAGCAATCACGAAACAAAATTTACTTCATCAAGATGGTTATCTCATTCATACTCCAGGATATATTCTTTTAGAAGAATCACAAAATTTTTTAATATTAATAAAAGATATTATATATAATTCTCAATTTGCTAGCCTAGATGGGCAAATCAATAGAGGAACTAATTTTGGTAAACTATTATATAAAACTGCTCTTAATCCTATGCTAACAAAATGGTTAGAAATTGGAACATGGAATGGAAAAGGAACTACATCATGTATCTTAGATGGATTTCGTGATGCTGAAAAAGATTCTTCTAGATTAATTTCATATGAAGCAAATAATCATATGTATCTGATGGCAATAGAGAATCTAAAGAATCATCCATATTATAAAAATGTTATTCTAAATAATGGAAGAATTCCAAATGATAACCCATTTACTTTAGCAAACACATTAGAGAAAAATGATTTTTATAAAAGATTTTATGATTCTGAAAGATATTTATATAACGAAGCAAAACAGATTGCTCCAGAATTTTCTCCACAAGTGGTAGTTCTTGATGGAGCAGAATATACAGGAATGTTAGATTTTGAAAGTGTTCCAAAAGATGATTTAAAAATTATCTTTTTAGATGACGTTAATTGTGATAAGAATAAAAAAGTTGTAGAACTTTTAAAAAATGATTCTAATTGGATTTTACATATAAAAGAAGATGAAAGAAATGGCTGGGCTTGTTTTCTTCATAAAAGTCTTTTGGTCTAAACATTTATGAATATATTTTAATAAATGGTAAAAATCTGTTCTTTAGTCATAGGTGATGATTATAGAAAATCTTTAAAAAAAGGTTTAGAATCAAAAAGATTGTATGCTGAGAAGCAAGGATATTCTTATATTCAAGGTGATGAAAAGTTTTGGGATAGAGAACGACCTATCGCATGGTCAAAGATTCCTTTTTTATTAGATGTATTAACAACTTCTGAAGAAGGAGAACTTATTTTTATGAGTGACGCAGATGTTTATATAACCAATATGAATTTACGTATAGAAGATCATATTCTCCCTCTTCTACCTCTAGATAAAGATTTACTGTTAACAATTGATTCTTGTGGACATATTAATGATGGAAATATATTAATAAGAAATACTAAATGGTCTAGAGACTTTTGGAAAAGAGTGTATGAACAAACCGATCTTATATATCATATTTGGTGGGAAAATGCTGCTGTTATTAAACTTTTAGAGGAGAATAAAAGTGATTTAGCAATGACAGAAGTGACGAATTCTTGTAAAACATTCAATGCGTATATACAAGGATTACCTGGTGCGCCTTTATGGACACCCGGCGATTTCTTAGTCCATTTTGCTGGAATCTATGATGTTGAGAAAATAAGAGGATATATGAATGAAATTGATAACGGTTTGGTTCCAAGAAAATCTATGTATTAAATATAATGAACAGTAACGATGATATGGATATGAATGACAACAATAATAATAATAATATGGATGGTGGAAAAAGAAGAAGAAATATGACTCGCAAAAGTTGTCGTAAGAACAATATGATGGGTGGCGCAAAGGTTCCTGCTGTAGGAACAAAGGCCCAAGTGTATCACGGCACTGCGAAACACACTTCCGGTGGTTTAACAAAGAGTGATTTAATGAAGACAAAGCGTGGTCGCATTGTATCAAGAAAGAAGCATACGTTAGGTAAGAAGGCTCTGAAGAATCTTGTGAAAGCAGGATACAAAGCACGCAAAGGGACATTCAAGTTATTTAAGAAGTAATTTACGTTTCCTTACTCTCCAAAGCATCTGCTAAAGTTCTCAAGTATTCAGAAGCGTGAGTATAATTAATATGAGGTCCAGAATTTTTAACACTATTAAAATCAAACCAAGATAATGAATCTTTTGACCATACTACAGAAACTTCGGATGCTTTACATTCTTGAATAATTAATTTTAAATCCATATTTCTTGTTCCTGTAGACGTCATCTTATATAGTATTATAGGATGGATTTCATCATATGATGATTTTGTGCTCCAAAAAATACTTGTATATTCTGCTCTTGATATTGTTGTGCCTCCGCAAATTAATGTAATATCTTCTTTGTTATGATTGGAAGACCAGAGGTTGAATAATGATAATGGTAAATCATTACCATACCATAATATACAAAGAGGTTTTGTTGTATGTTGAATAAATGTTGCTGCTAATCGTAAATCATTATTATCACGAACATAGAACAAAGCATCACAGTGTATTTGTTGTAACCATTTCGGATGATGTTTCATATATATATCAGAAAAAAAACATATTACTTTATTTCTTCGAATAACTTCTTCAGAATACTGTTTGTAGAGTCCCTGAAACATAATATCTAGTGATTGTGTTGATTCCGATATACAAAATATTTTTTGTTTCCGTAGAGGTAAAGAATAACCTTCTAGGTTTATTGTATCTGACATTAAATTTATTTAATCTATATATATTTTCTATGATTTAAGAAGAAACGCACAATGACAACCTTTGTTAATTATATTGTTACAATATTATTACTAATTGCGGTTGATTTACCTTGGTTGGCATTAGGTTCGAAAACCTCAAAAGCGATGATATTATCCATTCAAGGATCTGAATTAAAATTACGTTGGTTACCCGGTCTTCTTGTATATGTTGCGTTAGCATATTTAGTTCATTTACCAAAGTCTTCTCTAGATGCGTTTTTATTAGGTTTATGCACGTATGCTGTGTATGACTTTACAAATTATTCTACATTAATTAATTATTCTTTACAATTTGCAATAATGGATTCTTTATGGGGAGGAACCTTGTTAGTGATAGTTTATAATTTGTTGAAATATTTTAAGATGGATAATTAATAGATATGCCTCCTTCTTCTTCACCTCGTTCACCACCAAGAATAAGAAGATCTAGAACACGAGTCAATAACAATAATAATCATCGTAATCAAACAAGAAGAAGATTAAACTTTGGTATAAATAATAATGAATCTGATGGTAGAGGTAATCGTGTTGCAAGAAGATTATTTAATGGAGTAGGAAGTAATAATAATATTTTTAGAGATATGCCACCAAGAGGTAATAATAATAATAGTAATAGTGAAAGAGAAAGAGAAAAATTAGAAAGAAGAAGACAACAAGAATATGAAGAACAAGTTAGACAAATTCAAGAAAGAAAACGTGAAGAAGAAAAACTTCATGCGAAAACACCATCCAAAAAAAATGAACGTGAAGCAAGAAAAAGAAGAAGGAGTTTTAATAATAATAACAACAATAATAATGGTGCTAGTATTTATTAAATATTGTCATTAGGAATAAAATTGAATATTAAATATTCAATTGTATTATTATACAATGGAAAACTATACCCCTCCACCTTCTCATCCTCTAAATGATGAAGAAAAGGAATATATCAAGAGTTTATCACCAAATGAATTAGCACTCCATGAATTAGCTATTGAAAAACTTGGTTCTTCCTATTTTGTTTGGAAAAGTCATGGATTTATGGCTTGGAAAGCAAAGAAGTAATTATTCTTCTTTTAACTTTTCAAAAAGATTTTTTGTTTCTTTCATTAATTTTTTTATATGTTCTCTTCTATATGTCTCTTGTTTATTTCTACGGGATAAAGTTTTTCTATAGGGTGTGCTAGTATTGTTTCTTAGTAAATTAAAATATTTTTTTTGTTTCTTTGTTTTTCTTTTTAATGAAGCAGCGTTTCCTTTTTGTTTTAATAACTGCTCTTCTCTTGCTTCTGCTGCTTCTTCTTCTGCTTCTTCTAAAGCATCTATTTCCTCTTCCGTTAATTCTCTATTCACATTATCTCTAAATCTTTCATTTCTTCTCATATTAATTAAACGATTATTATTATTTTCAACATTATTTACTCTAGGAGGAGTATTAACGGATGGATCACCATAAAGAATATATTCAATAACATCTTTTGCTTCTTCTTTTGTATATTCTTTCATATTATACATTATTTTACCTTTCTTTGTATTTGTATACTGTATTTTTCTTTTATTTAAATAATATCTTAAAAATACCCAATCATTTATATCAAATAAAGTGTCAAAATCTTTATACTTTAATACTAATTTAGTATCTTTTGTTTTATCGTGATACCATCTATATGCTGCGTCAATATATTTTGAATGTTCTTTCCAATAATCTAAATTATCACCTTCTATAATAATATCTTCTGTTGTTACTTTGTTTTTATTCTCTTTTGGTAAATAATTATTTGGTGACATTTTTTTCTTACTTGTAGGCATTATATCTAAAGATAAAATATAAAATAAATTAGTATGGACAAAGCAAAAGCATATACAGAAGAAAAAAGCATTGGAACGCAATACATAAATTCTCAACCCACAGGAAAAAGTTCAGGACAACACGTTCTACTACCAACATCAACACAAAGAAACAGAGTTTCAAGGTTAACAACGATATGTGTAAACAGTCGGGAACGGAATGTAGTAACCAATCCAAATGCAAACCAATTTCGTTGGAGATTAAAACGAGATTTGAAAAACATACAAAGTATTCGTTTAATTGGAGGAACCTTACCCGGTGACTATTATAATATTAATACTGGCTGGAATAAATTTTCATTTTTAGAAAATACAACAACATATACTATTACACTAAATCCTGGTAAATACGATGGAACTACTGTCGCTACAGAGTTAAAACGAGCACTTAATGCATCAGGTTTAGCAAATAGTTATGATGTAACGTTTAGCTTAATAACAAATAAATTAACCATTAAAAGAATTTCAGGAACATACAGTTTTTCTTTTTTATTTGGAACGGGTATCTATTTAGATACATTTGATGATTACACTGGAGCAGTAGATTCATTAACAAATGATTATTTAAATAGTATAGGATGTCCTGCGAGAATGTTAGGATTTGTTAGTATTGATTATACTGATACGAGTGGCTCTCTCACTGCTCCAAATCCTGTAGATACTGCGTGGTTTTTAAATAAAGTATATTTACATTTAAATGTGAATACTTCTGTTGAATTGAATCGTATTGAGATAGCAAGAGGTCCTCACGACCCTTATAGTATAATTTTCTTGGATGATGTAAAAAATGGTATTAAGTTTTTAAATAAAGAAACTGATTATCCCGAATTAGAATTCTTACCAGCCCCTTTAGCAAGATTAAGTTTATTAGAAGTAAGTTTAAGAGATGAATTTTATCGTCTTTTAGATACACAGAATAAAGAGTTTATTCTTATTTTTGAGATTACTTATCTTGACTAAATTCATTCTAATCACTAAAATACTCTAATTGAGGTAATTCATCTTGACTGGGTGTATTAAGAATTGTTTCTATATATTTAACTCTCGGTGACTTTGTTACTATATGATATGACATCTTTTTCATATCACATAGTATATCTGCTGAAACATTTTTTTCTGATACTTGTATTTCTTCCTTATGAATTTTTAATTTTTCTTTAATAATTTTAAGATTTTCTTCATTAAATATTTTTCTTCTTTTTTCTTCTTTATAATAAATAACTTTTTCCCCCCTTTTCATTTACCCTAACTATATTTATAACTGATTATAATCAATTTTTTACAATCAATTCAATACCTCCATACAAAGCAGCCATTTCACTAAAAGAAGAATATTTTGTTCCAATGATTTTAGAACATTTTGATAAAGAAACAAAGTCTTGTAAAGCACCTTTTACTCCTTCTTTTGATGTGCGTTTTAAAAGAACATCACTTGTAAAAATACGATCTTTAAACATTTCTTTTAATTTATTTTTTGTTTCTAAACAATCTGTTGCTAAATAAAACTTTGTTGAAAATGGTTCTTTCTTCATCATATCTATAAAATACTCTTGAGGGCTGTTTTCAATACATTTTGTATGATCTGTTCTTCTTATATGAACTCCTACATACGAATTATTTGTTAAAGAATCTGTTTTAAAACGAATTTTTCTTAAATGATAATTAAATCTTTCTGGGTCTTTTATATAAAAGTGCGCATATGATTTCATCTTTAATGGTTTTGACTCTAAATCTTCTTCACTAAAAATCATCTTTGGTTCATACAATATAGAACCAATACTCACACTTACATATGTCGGTAATGATGAAAGATCGATACATTCGTGAAGATATGACCAACACGTTGGGTGTAAAGACCAGTGAATCTCTATTGGAGAATGTAAGTCTTCCGCATAACATATTCCTGAAACTAATGCTCTTAAACGATTGGCAAATCCGGCACAGACTTCTAAAACTATAGGCGGACTCATTTACTTATTCTATCTAAAATAATTTTAACCCGGCTTAAAAATAATTTCTTTCTCCATCTTATACAATCACGTTGAAAGAACTACGCAAGATAGTGAATTTATTCACTAACGTGAAACACTCATTTTATGCCTTCTATCCTCATAAAGTATGGAATCAACACGAATTATGGTTATCTAATTTACCTTTTATCAAGCCTTTTTACGCAGTCAAATCAAATCCAGAGCCATTATTGATTAAAACACTCTATCCACGTGGTATAAATTTTGATTGTGCATCTTTACAAGAACTCAAGTTAATCAAAGATATTTTACCTCCTGTAATAAATCTGAAAGATTCGATTGTATACGCAAATCCTTGTAAATCATTCGTTGATTTAGAGTATGCGAAAAATGAGATAGGTTCCCCTACAACCGTTATAGATAGTATTGAAGAGTTGGATAAGTTGGTTCAAATCGGTTATAATGGAGGAACCTATGTGCGTATTACTACAGAGGATAGTTCTTCTAAAATGCCATTTTCTGGTAAATTTGGTTTAACTCTAGAAAAGGTAAAAGATTTAGGATATTATGCGAAGAAAAAAGGGATAGAAATAAAAGGAATTAGTTTTCACGTTGGTTCTGGTGGGAATGATGGAAAAGTGTATTATAAGTCGATTGAGGTAGCAAAGATGTTAAATAAAGGGTTACAATCACAAGGGCATTTAGCAAATACTGTAGATATTGGTGGGGGATTTCTCTCCGATGAAAAAGATTTTTTACAAAAGGTTAAATATATTAAAGATGCTTATGATTCTGAATTTAAATTTATCGCAGAGCCTGGAAGATTCTTTTCCTCTGTATCTCAAGACTTCTTTGTAAAAGTGATCGGTAAGAAGGGATGGAATAATGGATGGAGATATACAATTGATGATAGTCTTTATGGACAATTTTCTTGTATTCCTTTTGATCATTGTAAACCTCTATGGATGCGTATTCCTTTAAAAGAGGATTCTTCTCCTAGACCAAGAACAAAAGGATTATTAATGGGTCGCACGTGTGATTCTGTAGATGTGATAGCACGAAGTGAGTCTATGGAAGAGTTAGAAGTTGGAGATTGGTTATGGTTTCCTCAAATGGGTTCTTATACTAATGCCACAGCGAATGAATTTAATGGTTTCCCGAAACCAGAAGCATTACCTGTATATTTAAATACTCCCGATATTGATCAATTTACAGATAGAATACCTTACGATGTTAAAGTTGTTGAACCACTATCTAGCGCTTCTTTGTTAAAATGAAAAAGAAGCATTTTTTTGTAAAAACAAAAAAAATTGAACCTCGTTTTCCCCAAATAATAAAGCATTTAATACTATGGCGTCCTCTGACACGTGTGGTGTTTGCATTGAAAAATACAATGGAACCATTGCTCGCAAGAAGATTTCCTGTGGCTATTGTGATTATCACTCTTGTGTAACTTGCACACAAAAATATCTACTAACTCAAATTGTTGACGCACATTGTATGGGTTGTCGCACTGGATGGAACCGTGAGTTTCTTGATATGAATATGACGAAGTCTTTCCGCACTGGTCCTTGGAGAGAGAATAAGAAGATTATGATTCTAAATCGTGAGAAAGCTCTTTTACCAACTATGCAACGTTATGCTGCCTCAAAGAAGCGTATGGAGGAGTTATCTGCTATTATCACTGTTCAGTCAAAAGAGATGACAGATATTTATAAAGAGATGAATAAAGTGGAAACTGATTTATCACGAGTTCGCTCTGCTCTTGTTACTCGACAACTTACGAATGAAGAGGAGGCTTCTTTCTATAGAGAGTTAGATGAAATTCTTGAAAAGAGAAACATTCATAAGAACATACATTATAAACACGATATCAAACAATCTAAAGTTAATAATGAATTTACAAATCAATCTGATATTTATTACGATAGAGGTTCTAAGGTGAAAGAAAAGAAGGAATTTATCTTGAAGTGTATTAAAGAAGGATGCCGAGGCTTTCTCTCATCTTCCTACAAGTGCGATCTTTGCTCTACATTTGTATGTAAGGATTGTATGATTATTAAGGCTGAGAAGAATGATGATAACCACGTATGTAAGAAAGAAGATGTTGATACTGTAACGATGATTCGTAAAGATACTCGCCCTTGTCCTAAGTGTGGTATTCGTATCTCTAAGATTGATGGGTGTGATCAGATGTGGTGCACTGCTGATGGTTGTGGAACTGCTTTCTCTTGGAATAACGGAACAATTATTTCAGGAGTGATTCACAACCCCCATTATTATGAGTGGGTGCGACGCAATAACAATGGTAATATTCCTGCGAATCCCAATCAAGCAGTTGCTTGTGGTCAGAATGTAAATTATGGAGAACTCTATCGTATTCTAAATATTCCTTATGTAGTTGCCAAAGATAGAATGAATATTTCCACAATTCATAGATGCTTAGTAGATATGGAACATGCTCGTCTTCCATCGTATCCTCAAACACGTGATGTAAATATGTTCAAAGAACTTCATTGTGACTTTCTTCTAAATCGTATTCAAGAAGATGCTTGGAAGCAAAGTATGTTCTTGAAAGAGAATAATTTTGAGAAGAAACAACATATTGGTTTAGTATTGCGCACATTTGTAACAGTAGGTAACGATAACTTTAATAAGTATTATCAAGATATGCTTCTTAAGTATAATGAACATAATAGGATGAATAAGATTTCTCCCACTTATAATCAAGAGTATACTAATTTTCTTGTGAGTGTTAAGAAAATTAACTCAGATTTTACGAAAGAGTCTGAAGCGCTACGTCTCTATATCAATGATAGTCTTATTAAGACAGGAACTGTTATGATGTGTGCAGTTCCTCAGATTGATAAGGAATGGAATTGGCAGGGTATTCGAAAAGTTGAGAATATTTTAGAGGAAAACCGAATTGCTGCTCTACCTTCACCTCTTGTTGCGCCAAGTTAACTAATTATAGATTATCATACTTATTCATATTTTCCTCTTCTATAGATCCTAATTTTTTTTGTGATTTTCTTGTTTGTTGAGATTTTTTCTTTTGTGATTTTCTTGTAACTGTTCTTTGTTTTTGTGTTTTTCTCATTGATTGTGTTTTTATTGATACTTTCGCTGTTCTTGGTTTTACATCTAATTTTTTCGACAACATAATAGTTCTTTTAAAATTGTGATGTAAAGTATTATGTTCTGCTAACAAACGTTCATATACATTCTGTAAACCTTTTTTATCTGTTCTTAAACTTGGAATAAATTCTTCTAAATAATTACCTGTCCATTTATATCTATCTGTTTCATATATCTTAACTACTGTAAATATACCGTGATAGTCCTTATTACCATCTTTATATGTATAATGATTGATATTATGTAATTCTGCTCTTATACGTAAGTATTGGAAATAAATGTCCTCATCATATTCTTCATTATCACCCGATAGAGAAAAAAGTCTTGTATAAATATCATCTAAATAATATATTAAAAATAGTGTATAAATATATTCTAGCATTTTTTTATCTTCTTCTTTTACTTGTATTTTATGAAAATGTATATTGTAAATAGTATTTATAATGATTTTAATATCATTCTTTGTTATAAAAATATCATTTATTACTGAGTAAAAATTACCATAATCATCATTTACATAATTTGTTGAACGTGGTTCTGATTTTAATTCTAGAATCGTATCATATATCGTTTGAATCTGAGAATCATCACCTCCTCTTTGACCTTCTCCCACACCAGGGATAGTTCTATTTTCAATATAACGACATGCTTCCCCCTTTTCTTTGCCTACTCGTGATTTTTCTGGTAGAACTAATTCTTCTCGTGAAAGATTTCTTCTTAGTTGTGATATTAAATAACATAAACTCAATTTTTCTTCTCTGTTTTTTCTTATACTATAACCATTGTAAATTATTTCATTTATATATGGAATAATATCATAAATAATATCAATTAATAATTTGCTTCTATATTCACCTTTCAATAAATATTTTGCTTCGTTAAAATCATCTTTCATTTTTTCTAATAGATCCTCCCAAGGTTCAATCTTATTTTGAAAATACTCTCGTATTATTTGTGTATCTTCTGCTTCACTTGTATATAGTGTATCTAACCTCTCATTCAAAGTATGTAATGTGTTAATTTTATTCACTAAATCATTTACATATAAAATTTTATCAGCATTTTTTGAGATAAATTCACTATATTTTATTTTTCTATCTTCTAAAAATACATCTATATTTGATAATTTTTGTTCTTGTTTTTCTGTTTCTTGTTTTTCTGTTTCTGGTTTTCTATATTGTGTTTGTTTCTTATATTGTCTTTGTTTCTTATATTGTGTTTGTTTCTTATATTGTGTTTGTTTCTTATATTGTGTTTGTTTCTTATATTGTGTTTGTTTTTTAGGTTGTATTGTTTTTACTCCACCATCCATGGCAGTTATTTTACCATATACTGTTTTTAATTTATTTATTTCATTTTTTAAGCTTTCAGATGATGTTAAATTTGCTAGAATTCTTAATTGTTTTCTTATCCCTGTTATAAAATCTACTAAAAAATCTATAGATGTTCCTTTATTTGCTTTATTTATTGGATTCATACTATAATCTTCAGGTGCCTCATCTAATGCCAAAGCATATAAATCCTCTATAGCCTTTTCACGTATATCATCTGCTTTTTTTTCATATGTTTCTAAATGTTTAAAATATGCTGTATGATTTCGTTTTATTTCCTCATAGATTCTCGTATCAATCTTACCAACATCCGATGTATTTTTAAAATAAATATTCCATACAATACTTGTATGATCTTCATCAGATTCAACAATTGATTTTCCTCGAGATTCTAACTTTGTAGAAAAAAATACATTTATTCCTAATACTAGACTATAGGCTAATAAAATTCTATCGTGTGTTACAAGTGCTATATCAAAACCATTTTCTTTTAATTGATTTAGATCTGTTTCTCCTTCTTTTTTTCCTGTATCATAATCATAAATTTCATACATTCGTGTTCTATCCAATAAACTTAATGCTTGACACCAATCACCAGAACGTTTAAATAATAAATGAATCAATGCTTCATCATCATTATTGGACTGTAATTGATTACTTTTTTGTAAAGCAAGAAATGATGCTTTTGGAATTGAACCTATATCGTGAAGATCTGTGTATTGTATTGTTTTTTTACCAGGGGTAAAAAATGTTACATTACCATCAACATTTATTTTTGGTTCTTTAAGATCAAATCCTAATACTTCTTTTTTTTCTGTAATAATCTGTGCTCGTGAATATAAATTTACATTTTGATTTTTTTCATTATTTGATAAAGGTGGATATATACTTTTATTTTCTTTTTTATCTCTTAAAATTTTAATTTTAATATTTTCTCTTCCTGTAAAAAATGTATCTAATTTTTTTTCTGAATCTGCTATATTTTCATTATTCTTTATAATATAAAATGTATAATTTTGTCTTCTATCTTCATCACTAATTTCTCCTATAAGAGTTTTTAGAATAGATTGTTTTCTTAGTGTTGAAAAAGAAAAGAAAGATGAATCAATTAAGAGAACAAATTCTCTTTTATTTGTAGAGGATAATTGACGAAAGACATAAGGTAAATTATAATATTCTCCTCTAACTTTTACTGGATAGGCAGAATATGTATAACTTCTTTTTATTTCATTTTCTATATTGATTGGTAAAGGAACATTTTTTGGTGGATCTAACGTTTTTTGAGCATCTAGTAGACCATATTTTTCTTCATCTTCTTTTAATTTATTTTGTATATCAGTAAATGTAGAACCAAGTATAAGTTCTAATGCTTGTTTTTCTGAAATAGATTGATCGAATCTGTATGGCGTAAGAATATTCGATGTTTTAAAAAAATCAAATACGTCTTTTGAATTATTATTTCTTATATTGTTTTTTATCCATGAAGTATCTATATTTGGTGTTTTAATATTTTGTGTTGAACTTAATTTTTCTAGAATTTTAGTTAGATTCACTTTTGAAAAATCGTGTTGAAAATCTGCTCTTGCTAAAATAAGTAATAAATTATTTATTATCTGTGAATGAGGGCTCACCAACCCCAAAGGTGAAGAATCATTCATAGAACCTAATAACTACATATAATTTTTCTTAAAGGTTTCTAAGGTAACAACTGGAATACCTAACTCCTTCGCAGTCTTAATTTTAGACGAATCCTCGGAAGGGTCTTTCGCAATAAGCACTTTTGTTTTCGAGGAAACAGATGTTCCTACTTTACCACCTCTTGCTTCAATCTCTTGTTCCAACTCTTTCTCTCTCACACCTGTGAAAACAACGACTAACTCTGATAGACTCTTACCTTTAGGAACAACCACCTTTTCTAGCGTAACTTTTTTACATTCTAATTCCAACTCTTTCATAAATTCAAAGAATAATGGTAATCCTTCTAAGAACTGTTTCGCCGTAACTTCACCAACCCCTGATACTTTTGATAGTTCTGATTCTGTTGGTTTTTTACCATTTACTATTTCAGGAAATGCTTCTAAAATAACTTTTAACTTTTTCTCAGCGATACTTCTACCAAATAAATTTGAAGCAGTCATCAATGTTAGACAATCTGCGTTCTTAACACATTCTTGTATTTCACCTACAACTTTCTCCGCAGACTTCTTTTGAAATCCTTCCATCTTAACTAATTCATCCACCGTTACATGAATAAACTTTTTAAAAGTATTTATACCATTTGTATAGAGTCTCTCCACAATTCCAGGACCAACTCCTTTCATTTCTAACACTTTAGTAAAATATGTTATACGTTTTATCATAACATCTTTATCATCTGCTTTATTAGATATAATAATATCAACGTGCGTATCATTCCATTCAAAATCAACGTTAGGGAATGATGGTTTTTCACTCGCTGATTTTGAAAGAATTTTATGAACGTGAGGAATCACATCACCAGAACGAATTATAACAATTCTAGAACCTGGACCAATGATATTCTTTTCAATATATTGAGCATTGAATCCTGTTGCTTTTTGAATACTTACACCAGCTATTGTAACAGGGTCAAATTTTAGAATGGGTTTTAGAAATCCATCTTTCGAAGCATTCCATTCTACTTCTTTTACTATTACTTCTGCTTCTTCGTGTGTTAATAAACTTTTAAAAGCAAAAGCATATGATGGATTCTTTCCTTTTACTTGATTATGATCTCCATTATGGAAGATAACAATTCCATCAATTTCATACAGAGATTTTTCTCTTCGTTTCATTAAATAATTGGATAAAGTCTCCATTGTTAAATCAGATGTATTCATTGTGGTATTATGAACAATTTTAAATTTATATTTTTCTAGAGCTTCTAAAGAATCACTCATTTTTACACGAGGTTCTAATTGTTCATACGCAACAAATCGTGTCGCAGTAGCAAGTTCTGGATCAGGTTTCTTAGAGTGCATTACACCTGCTACTGCGTTACGAGCATTCGCTCCTTTTCCTTTTGCATATAACTTTAACCAATCGACTTTTTTAATAATTAATTCTCCTCTCACTGCTAATCCTGAAGGTAAAGCCTCAGGTATTCCTGTAATCACTGGTAATAAATGACTAATATCTTGTCCTTTATTTCCATCACCTCTAGAATACAATTTATATTTACCATCTTTTACAACAAGTAAAGCAGAGTTACCATCTAATTTCTCACTTATTACACATTGACCTGCATATTTTGCTTTCCATTTGTCTAATGATGCTTCATCTTCTCTAATTTTATCCAAGGAACCCATCCAATATGGTAAATCTACTTTTTCACCATATGTTGGAGCACCTATTTCTTTTAAGACAGGATTCTTAGGATCTTTCTTTTCTAAATAATCTTTTACAATATCAAATATATCATCTGTAATCACTGGTGTCCCTTTGTAATATTCAAACGATGCTTTTCTTAAAATTTCTGCTATTTCATCATTTGTTTTTGTCTTCAAATAATGAACAGGATCCTCTGATAATTTATTCATTTTACTTATACTATTATTTTTGCGAGTTTTTGTTTCAACTTTTTTAGAACTCATCTAAAAAAGGGGGAACATAATTTTTTTAAATTATTAATTTATTAAAAAGGGAACTAATTTATCTAGAAAAGGAAGAATATTCTTTTTCTACTAAAGATCTTTTATTCATAAAAGGTTCCATCTTCATAGATATTTTTCCATAATCTTTAAAATTTGTTATATTCATTATATTACCAGAAGAATCTTGTATTATTGTTCCACTTTTTGCTTGTTCTAAAGTAGGAATTGATAAATTATATTTTTTAAATATATCCATAATAGTTTTATACATATCATCTTCTGTGCCTAATGGGTATGATTTTGTAAATGTTTCCATCATAGTATATGCTTCTAATTGTTGCTCATCTGTCAAACCATCAATATTTTTCATATAGGAGTAGACCCCTGGATATTTTTTGAAAAATTTTTGCATCAAATCTTTGACCTGAGTCTCGGTTGGTTCAATTTTAATATTATATTGTTTTGATAATGAAATCATAAATGTATAGAATTGATTTACAGTTGGAACCGGAACTTTCTTTAATTCATTCATTTCTTTTGTTCCTATTTCTGACCTTTGTGAAAGAGTAATTTGTTCCTGTGAAGATAAATTATTGAAAGCACTCATTATTTCTGGATATTGTTTAATAAATTCTTCTATTAATGCTTTCATTTCTGGTGTAGGATTGATTTGAGCTGAATTAGGAGGAGGTGGTGGTTGAGTTATACGTTTATTAAATAAGTTTGAAAAAAAAGAACCCATTCTATCTAATTCAATCCTAGTTTATTCTGACCCCAAACGATCGTCTTCTTTATTTTAGGTTCTGATAAAACAGAATTATACATTCTGAAATCAAAAATCTTACCGTTAAATAATTCATCTCGTAATTCATATGTGCTTGTTTGATTTGACCAATTAGATTTACCTAAATAATTATTTGTAGAACCTTTTGTTTGTGGTAAATGACCAGATGGCTCTACAAAAACTTGTGTTCCATTTATATATACTGCTACATCAGGTCTATAAGAATCATTTGCTTTCGCTGTTATAGCAATATGAACCCATTTTTTAAGAGGAATTACTTTATTCACTTTAATTCTCATTTTTCTCTGTTTTCCATCCCAAATCTCATATAACAATGTTGCTCTAGTAGGTTTTAATTCAACCTTTTTTTGTGATTCTTGACTCTGAGAATAATCTGGTGGCACATCAAAAATCTTACATTCATATTCATTTACATTCGCTTTTAACAACATAAGATTTTGAGGAGTAGTTTCTAAACAGGCTTTGGGTCCACCTTTTTGAGGATAACTTGGTAACGTATTCTGTTGATTACCACATAATAAAGGTCTCTCTTCATTTGTATTTCCTTCAGGATCTCCAGAACCAAGAATTCCTAAAAAGACATTTCCATCTCCCGCTCCATTACCAAAGTCAAAGATATGAGAATTGTTTGCGAATGAATCAAAGTAGGCCCAGACACTAAATGCTCTTACATTTCTTAAATGAATTATACGACCTAAGGTTAAATCTGGATTGTCAGAAATTCTTATGAATTGATCTATACCATTAAAGGATAGACCATTTGTAACAGATGGATTTGGGTCTTCTGGAATACTGATACCACCTGCTTTACTGACTGTCAAATTCTTTGTATAATCAACCATATCATCATAGAGTCGTAACCAAGATACACATCCATCATAAAATTCTAACAATTCTACAATTTTTTCGGGAGGAGAAGGATCTACTTCCTCTTTCTCACCAAACCCGAAATCTTTTGCTCGTAAACACAATGGTTGAAATGAAGTATCTTTCTTCAAAATCCTACAGTAAGCATAACGATTTTCATTGTATATATCTCTCATATAATCATCACGGCTTAACTTCAATCCTTTTGCTACTGTTATTGATTTATAGGATGTTGTTGGTGTTCCATTTGTTCCTGCTAAAGCACAAGCAACAAACATATCCGCCATTGGTCCTGGTGTAATTACTCTACAATAATCGTGAGCAAATCCTAATCTTTGCACATCAACAAACCCACTAAAATATCGTGGATCTTGAATATATCCTTTTTCTTCTTTATGAGGACCGACATCACCTCGCTTTGGAAAAAAGGTTGAAAAATAATTCCCAGAATCATCTACCACAGGAACTACTTGTTTACCAACCATTGTAGCAAACCCTTCTTGTAAAGTTTTTGGCGATAGTATATCAAATAAAAGTAATACTATTAATAATCCTATTGCTATCCAGATTGTCCCGGGTAGAACCATTTGTTTGATTCCTTCCATCTATTGATTTAAAAGTATAATAATAGGATAGTTTAAAATGGAAGGAGGCAAACTCATTGGTGAAGGAACATATGGTTGTGTATTTCAACCCCCTCTTTTATGTAAAAAAAAACAAATACCAAAATCAAAGGTTGGAAAGTTAACGCTAGAAGATGATATGGTGAGAGAAATGACTGCACAAAAAGCACTAAGTAAAGTGAAAGAAGCAAAACATTATTTTTTATTACCCGAACCTGATCTAACGTGTGTTCCTAAAATTCTTGATAACCAAGAAGATACCGATATAAGTAAATGTGATTTTTTAAAAGAATCTAAGGAGGATAAACATGTTGTTCAAGATAAACATGTTGTTCAAGATAAACATGTTGTTCAACTTGCAATGCCATATGGTGGAAAAGATTTATATGGTATTGCCTTAGGAATAAAAGAAGAAATTCATTTTTTCAATTTATTTCGTCATATGCTGGAGGCGGGAAGTTTAATGTTATTAAATGGTGTTGTTCATTATGATATTTATAGCAAAAATGTTTTAGTTGATAAATATAATATTCCCAGACTCATTGATTTTGGTCAAAGTTTTTTAAGAAAAGATATTTCATTGGATACAATTTTTAATGGTCGTTGGAAAGTTCTAAAACCGGAAGCATCTGCTACAGAACCACCTGAAGTTACATTTTTAACTGCGATGTATGAGCCATACCATTATAGTTTTGAAGATACTGTTAGTTATATTATGCCACAAAAACGTATATTGAATACTATTGAAAAAGTCTTAGGTATTCCAGTAAAAAAACAAATTAGTGATTTAGCAAAATTCTTTAAAGGTAGTCTTGCTTTTAAGAATCGTGATTATGTAAAGTTTTGGCGATTATATTATACTGGATTTGATTCTTGGTCTATTGGTGTTATGTTTGTTCAAATACTAAGTAAATTAGTTTTTTCTTTCCCATTCATTGAAAGTTCTGAATGGAAGTTGAAGAAACGGGTTACGTTAGATATTTTACGTAAAATGGTAAATAGTAATCCTAAAGAACGTATTGATTGTGTAGAAGCATTAGCAATTATGGATCCATTCAATAGTATTTATCAGGAGTATGGATTAGATTGGGTAGAGCGAAGAAGAGCACAAAGAAAATAAATAATATTTATTTATTCATTCGCTTTTAGCTTTACCTCAGATACACGTGGCACACACATATAAGAACAAAATATATCATAATTTAAATCACTATTCTTATTTTTTTCTTGATAATTGAAATTTGCTAAAGCGGGATCATAAATCAAGCGAGAGGAAGCATCACGATTTGTAACTTTTCTTGCTCCAGGTTTATGAGACCATAACTTATTTGAATCTTGTCTTAAAAAATGATAATCTTCATTTTGATCCACTATTAAAGCGATTTTTGATGTTCCTGTAGGACATTTTTCTTTAAATGTAGCCATTTTAATAAATGGATTATCACCAAATAGACGTGCCATCATATTGGGACATGTTTTTGGTAACTTTGATGAAAAATTTGGATACCCTGATGCCAATCCGGGTTGATGAAATGGTATATCACAATTAGAATTATTACATTTTGAAATTTGTTTATTATCATTAATGTTAAAAGAATAAGCAAAACAATTATGGGTTTCTTTAATTTTAAAATGTTTATTCCAATAATCTGGATTATAATCGGGTTCATATCCGGATAATGGAGAGATTCTTGAACATTTATCTTGATGTATTTCACAAAAAGAAGTTGTTCCAAAACATTTACGCATACAAGAGGAAGAACATTGACATTGATCTTTTTCACCGGTTTTTTGTAAAGATGTATTTTTAGTAATAGAAATTTTTCCTCCTTTTTGTTTTCTTTTTCTTGTTTTTTTTACATTCATCTTACTTAATTGTTTGAAAAAAAAATTGATGAATATATTTATATTCTAGTAATTTATAGTTATCGCAAATGTATTCTATATATTCTACTGTCTATCATAATCAACTCTTATCATCTTATAATTGTTATCTTGATGAGAAAGAATGGTTGCGTGTAACAAATGAGTTTGAATCATCAAGAATATTTGCTCGTATTATAAATGGAGAGAAGTCTTGGATTTGTGCTCTTGGCAGCCCTATACGTAGTGATAATACTGAAGTTGTAAAGCCTCTATTCGTTCCTCAATGGATGTTAGACCAAATTGAAGAAGAAGGTTCTGGCTCACTCTTAGAAGTTCAATGGATGCCATCGGATGTCTTTGATAACTCAGAACATATTGTTTTAGAACCATTTGATGATATCTCTGAAATTGAAAATATTGATGATATTCTACAAATTGAATTAACGAAGTTAGGTATTCTACAAAAGAATAAAATAATTCATATTGAAATTAATGAAGTTACTATACCTTTTCTTGTAAAAAATCTATCACCAGCAAGTATTGTTCTTTGTCAAGGAGATGAAGTGTCTTTAGAATTCTATAAAGAACCTCTTGTAAGACCACCAACACCTATTCCTCCACCTGTTGAAGAAATAATTAATACTTTTCCTCCTCCTCCTCATCCTCATTCTTTACCCAGATTTAATCCTTGGCGTAATAAAGATTTTAAACCTAATCTAAGTTAGTATGGATGATAACGCTTATAAAATGTGTAGCATGTTTAAAAGTAAAGAACCATTTTTAATTGGTAGAAATGGTTCTACAGAGTTAGAGGTTCTTGCTTATGTTTTAAAGAACGGTAATGATTGTATATTTCCTGAAGGATTAATGAAACGTTTAGAACTCTATTCTGGTATCTTCCCAGCAACACAAGAGTCTGTATCTTTATGGGTAAAAACATATAAAAAATCTTTAAAATCTTGTGATATGATTGCGGAAGGATGGTATGAACCATTAGAGAATGAAGAGAAATATATTTTAGATTCTATTATTCCTGAAAGACAAAAGATTATGTTACGCAATCTAGAACCATATTATGCGAAGTCACATCTACGATGGTCAGCTTTCTTAGCAAAAAAGACAGTTGCAATTATTAATTCATTTGCTCACACTTGTGAAGAACAAACATATTTATCAAAAGCAATATGGCCTGAATATACAGAATCTTTGCTTCCAACTTCTACAAAATGGGTTCCAATTCAAACATATTTTCCACCCAATATCGCTGGAACAAATAGCGAGGCATCTTGGGAAGTGGAGAATTGGTTTCAAGCAGTTGAAGAGATTGTAAAACAAATAGAAGAAGAAAGATATCATATTGATATCGCTATTATTGGATGCGGTGCTTTAGGAATGATTATTGCATCTAGACTAAAAGAAATGGGTATTCAATGTATTGTAATGGGAGGTGCTTTACAGATTTTGTTTGGTGTTAAAGGTAAACGATGGGAGACTCATTCAGTAATAAGTAAATTTTTTAATGATGCTTGGGTATATCCTCCAAATACTTGTAAACCTAATGGATTTAAGAAGATTGAAGGTGGTTGTTATTGGTAAGCGTTAGCGACCCTTTATGGGTAAGTGTTGATTGTTATGGCTTTATACAACCTACATACCTATAAACATTTCTATTTTCTACATCAAAATCAGTTGGATCTCTACCCCTAAGAAGAAAATATTGCCTTTTGTAGCTATTGTAAAAATCTCTATTATTTGCAATATTATCTAATGATGCAATATTTTCTAATGCTTCCCATCTAAGATTGCATTGTTGTACTGTTAATTTATTACAGCAATTTTTAGTCTTACTAGAACCACACCAGTTTTTATTATATTGTGTATTTTTATTTATATAATCATCTATATCAGATCGTGTAGCGTATCTACCAACTATATTATAAAATTGTCTTTTCAAATTCTTCACCTCAGGATTTTCTTGACTATTATTCCATCTATCAAGAAAAACACTTAATTGATCTAGAATAAAATATATGTCTTGACAATCTCTAAGATTAGAAGCCGGACGAAATTCTTCTTTATTTATATAGAAAAAACATAAAATGAATAAAATTATTAAAAATACATAAATATATTTTTCATTTTCATTCTACTATACCAACTTAAAAAATGAATGCTAAGTTCTAAATAAATGAAATATAGTCTTCAATATGCCAGTAACTTTTTTTTAAATTTACAAAAAAAAAGAGATTTTCAAAGTATGTTAAAACCTTCTTGTGAAAATCTCGCATTGCTAGGAAATATTGGTGCTCTTGATACACCCTCTTCACTCCGTATTTATAAAGATTTTCTAACCTATGCATCTTATAATTGGAAAGAAACATATGTTGTTCCTGGCCCTTATGAATTAACTTCTAAAAGTCCTAAAGTCTATAATAAATGCCTAGAAGAACTATATACATTAAATTTATCTTATGATAATGTAAAAGTTCTTAATAATTCTCACGTTATTATTCCAGGAACAGATATACAATTAATTGGTGCAACTTTATGGTCTAGAAGACCATATTTGAGACACCAATGTATGTTTGAATATGCTCATATATGGCTACAAGGTCATCAAGGGCTCCGTAATATTATGGGTGAAGATATCGTATCCTGGCATGAAGAAGATGTTCATTATATTAAAAATATGATAAAGAGTAATTATCGTTCTATAATTTTAACGCATCATTTACCTCATCCGATTCTAAATAATGATATTCTTAGAGTAAGAATGGATTCTAGTAATTTAGAAGATATGCTACAAAAACCTATAGAATATTGGTTATCGGGTGCTGGAAATACTACATTAACTGGCTACATAGGATACTCAAGTGATGTATGTTGCACAACAAATCCTTATACAAACTTTAATGATGCGAGAAATTCCTATAGTGGTTCTTACAATCCTAAAGCATCTGTTAATTTAAGGATTACTCAAAATGAATTAGTATAATAGGATTAATAAATGCGCATTCAATATGCTTCAGATCTTCATATAGAATTATGGCCAAAAGCAACATATGATGAAACGTTACAAGTTACAGCGTCTATATTAGTTCTTTGTGGAGATATATGTATTCCGAGTCATCCCAATTTTTACAAGTTTTTAGAATATATTTCAGAGAGGTGGGAAACAATTCTCTATATCCCTGGACTCTGTGAAATGAAAGAATCGTTTGATACATTTTTAAAAATATGTTCTACCTTCAAAAATATACATGTTCTCCATATGGATTATTATTTATTAAAAGATGAAAAAGATACTATTCTTGTTGTTGGACTCCCTCTTATGACACGAAAGCATAATGAAATGTTTGATGAGAACAGAGAGTTTTTAGAAAAGATGGTGAAAACATCTCCCTATCCTCTTTTAATTGTAAGTTATTATGCTCCATTCACTTGGTTATACGAAGAAGATATTGTTAAAAATCCATCAGAGAGTATGGCAGAACCTGATTTAGAAAAATTAATTACAAAACCGGTGATTGCTTGGGTAGTTGGACATATCCATTTACCGATAGAATATACAAGAAGATATTTTTTATCAACCGGTGAAGAAGGTTCTGTTCTTTTTGTAAGTAATCCAAGAGGAAACATTCTTACTTATAAAGGAAAAATCTATTCTCAAAATCAATACTATAGAAAAGAAGCGGTTCTTACACTGAATCCATCAGCGATGGAAGAATATTCTTCTCATAACTCTTCTGAAATCCCTGAATGGCATCGTAAAAATTTGGAAATGGTAAGAAAACAATAGAACGTTTTTCTTTTAAATAAGATATTGCTTCATCTGTTTTCATTCTTTTACGGGCGATTAAATACATTGCGACTACTGCAGCTGAACGTTGCATTCCAGCATAACAATGAACCAACACATTATTTAAATTATGCTCTTTTGTTAATTTATATATAATTTCATAAGACCATAATTCTAAGTTACGAATTTCTTCTGCTTGTAAATTATCGTCTACAGGCACACGATATCTACGTTTAATAGATGAATGAAAAGGTAAATCTTTTGTGCAATTAAATACAGTAGTAATGTTATTTTTTCTTAAAAATTCTTCATCCATAGATGCCTTTCCATTTCCTAACCAAAGTCCGGGCATGATTAAATCAGCATTATTTTTAAATGGAAATGACATTCTTACTATTTATTTATAATTTATTTACAAAAAAATTGATTTACAATTTAACTAATAATATATATCACATCACCTTTAATATGTATACACGGCACTTTTATTACATTAATGATGTAAAGGCTGCTCTTCAGTATAGCATACATAAACAATCTATTGAAGAATCTGTATATTGGACAAAAGAATTGCTTGATTCTGATACTACAATTCTAGTTCAACAAGTATTCTTTTACTCTTGGTTTTATAGCATTGGTTTAGGAAATCTAAACATCTTGTTAAATATTCATAATCCATCTTTGGAAACAGTATATGCTCTTGCTTCTATTGAGCAACGTAATAATACTTTACCATATATGCTTGTAAATGGCTCATTAGAGAAACCATATAAAATGAAAAAAACTCTCTTTAAATTATCGAAAGATTCGAAACATATAAAAGATTTAAATAAAAAGATTGATAATTGGGTTCGTGCTACATTGTATGGTAAGTATTTAGAATCCTGGCAACATAGTTTAGAACTATGGAAAGATACATCTTTTGAAGAAGTTATTAACCAAATTATATATATAAAATTTGATAATCCTTCCTTCATTATTGATCTAATTGAAGTAATTAGTAATTTAGATTATATTCTTCTCATATATCGTAAGTGTGCTATTATTGGTATATTATGTATGGATGATCTTACTGTTGAAAAGGGAATTAAACCTATTAGAAAAATGGATTCCAATATAAATCTATATATTGAGTGTTGGAAATCCACATATGGTTGTAGAAAGGGCAGAGCATATCCTATAAAAAAAGAATGTTTGTATGGTAAGTGTCCCAGAGGTTCCATGACGGTGGAAGAAAGTAATCTATCAGATATCTACAATTCAGAAGAACTTATAAAAGGTCAAAAAGTGTATAATGAAATTGTAAATATCTTCGGTTCTTTTGAGGCTTTTAAAGAAGATTCAAATAGATATGATGAGTTCTATAGTCATTTCTTTCACGATGATATTCCAGATGAATGGTCTTTAGAAGAACAAGAAAAAAGTCACGGAAAAGGTATTTTATCTCTTGGTGAAAAACCTAGTTTTGAGAAATTCTTTTGCATATGGGTAAATAAAGATAGTGAATGTTTTATATCTGAGAAGGATTCAATTCTAAAAGAATATAATGAAAAATATCCTTCTAAAACATTTGACTTTGAATTAGAATTGATAAAAAAATATGATACATCTACATTTAATATGAATGCTCTTCAGGAATCAATAGTGAATATATAAACCTTATTATCAATGATTTTACCATTTAATACATTTAAATACTTATCATAAATTTTTTGATCAGATTTATCTGAGTCTATGTAATATTCCTTTTTATCTGGTCCATAAATGAGTATTAACTCTTTTGACCCCTGAATTGTATCAATGTGTTCCAGCATATGTTTTGGACAATACAATTCTTTGAAGATAATTGGGTTGGAACATTTCGAATATAATGATCCTTCTTTTACATAAGCAGTACATTTCATTTCATCTATATCTTTATTATGATCTTCCTCATAAAGATATGTTGTAATTTTATCTTTTCTTATTGCTTGAATAAGAGGTTTTACATCTACGTGAAGAGTCTTCGCAATATCAGTTGCTAACTTCTTAATTTGACCTTCAAAGACATTTTCAAGAGTCTGGTATATTGTTCTGTCAATTGGGATAGATTGCATTTGGATAAATAGTATTGAAAAAATATTCGTAACAATTTTTTTCAAAAAATGAAACTATAGAATAATGGCAAATCCAAATGAATGGGGTCCTATTTTATGGAAAATAATACATATATGTTCGGTTCATCTTGGTGATGAAAAAAATGCTCTATTACAAAAAGATCAAATAAATTATTATAATAATTTTACAAAACAAATTGGTATCTTGTTGCCTTGTAAAGTTTGTAGAAAACATTATTATGATTATGCTTTAAAACATAAAAAAAGTGTTGAATATTATGATTTAAAAGAATATTCTATTAATTATTTTTTCAATTTACATAATGAAATTAATAAAGAAAAAGATAAAGTTCTTTTCACAAAAGATGATTTTTTTTTAGCATACAGCAACTATAAATCAAATAATTTAACTTCTTGTATCAAAGAACTTGAATCATTATTTAAAACCTATATTTTATATAAATACATTAGTGTGGATGCGCTAAGAGACTTTTTACTATCTTTACAAAAGTTACGAACTTCTATACATTTTTAAGAACTTGTTCTTTTACACACAACAGGCGCTTTTGCTTTTGGTGAAATAATGTTTTGAGAAATTCCCATTAAATCGGTGCCTTTTGCTCCACAAAACTCTGCTACTTTATACCATAATAAACCAAACCACATAAATGTTGATACTGATATAAGAATACCTAAGATAGAATCACAATTCGATGTATTATAACGAAGTATTACTAATCCTAAGAATACTAATACTATTATAAACATACTAGCTGCAGAACGATATTGACGATTATCCACTAATGATTTATCTACAGAAGGATCAGATATCATATTAAAATTAGAAAGAGCATTCATAAATAAGTAAGAAAAGAAGAACGATATATTGGCAAAATAATAGGATGGAACACGTGTTACAAAACTATTTGTTCCAGGAATTATAGAACATATATCACTTGTTATAGAATTATTTGTATTTGTTTGAAACATTAGTCTCCAATTGAAAAAAGTAATTACAGATATTGTTATACCTGTTATTAGTGGCCATAACCATAACCAATTACTAGAATTAATAAATTCTGATAATGTTACCATCGCTGGTGGTGGCGGTGGTGTTGGTGCTCCTGGAACATTGATTGGTTTCTCTGCATATCCAAGATATACTGATAATACAATTATAGTAACAACTAAAAGAAATATAATAATAGATACTCCAACTATTAATTTATTTTTTTTTATCCAATCAACAAAAGCCATCTATAAATACATTATATTTATGAAACCGTAGAATTTAAATCCAAAGTAAATATAAAATAGAAACTAATAAATATACCCCAAGATATAAGTAACCAAATAACATTCGCAATAGTAGTATTTGTTAAATTATGAAGAAATGAAATCAATAATGATACAATAGGAACTATGAATAATTGTCCTAGAAGCAATATAATTATGCTACGATTTCCCAAACTACAAGAAAGAAAAAATTCATATAAAATAATTAATAAAGGTAAACTTAATAAAAAATATAAAGTGTTACTTCTAAGAACTTGAATAAAATTCATCTATTGAGAGCATATATAAATTGGTTCATTATCAGCAGTTTTATTTCGTAATAACGGTATTCCTAAGAAATTGATTGTATTCTTATTTAATAAATTTGTATTTTGATATACTAAAAAGTATCCTACAATAGCTCCTAAGAACAAAGCAATAAATACCGAAGTCCTTGATTCACATCCTGTATATATTCGGAAAAAAGCATATAATAATGTTACACTAAAAACTAAAATCATTGTAATATAAGAGCGTGTCATATAAGATGAATCAAGAACTTCATATTCTGGTTTTAAAAGATTAGATGCGGAAACAAAATAAGTAGATGCAACTGCTAAAAGATAAACACCATAGGAAATAGAATCAGAACGTAGAATGGAACCTAACTCAGAAAATGTTATAGAATGAAATTTACTATTACAGCCTTTCTCGGGGTCTATTTTTCTATTCCCATTCATAAAAGAAGCAATACTTTGAAATCCAGATAAGAATAATAAACCTTCTAGCAACGATAGAAATAAAACAATATGTTGTGATGAGAGTGTTATTAAACCCATAAAAAATGATCCGTATAATACGCCATCAGGTAACATTAGAAAAATATCTTTTATAGACTCGAATATAATTGTCATTGACATCTTCCTATAGTGATATAAGGATTCATTTGATATAGTATATAGAACTATGGGTATTCCCTCCTATTATCGTTTTCTTATAGAAAAACATTCTTCCTTACTAAAAAAACAATATGAATCAAAAGGTAAAAAGATTTTATGCTATGATTTAAATTGTATTATTTATAATTGTCTTGGGAAAGCTAAATATAATGGAACAAATTTAGAAGAATATGAACGAATTATTATCGAAGAAACTTGTAAATATATTGAGTTTATTTGGAAAAATTCGGGTAACTGTGAAGAAGTATTTCTTGCCGTAGACGGTGTTGTTCCAATGGCTAAAATGAAACAACAGCGTTTAAGACGGTTCAAATCAATTGTCTTAGCACAATATGAAGTTCAACAACAAGTAAGAACCGTTGATGAAGTGCGATGGGATTCCAATGCGATTACTCCAGGCACAGTATTTATGAAGAAGCTACATGCTGCTCTAGAACACTTATGTAAATCTCATAAAGGATGGTCATTATCAGGATTTGATGAACCTGGTGAAGGGGAGCATAAAATTATGTCATACATTCGTAACCTCAAAGTAAATGATAATACTATTCTCGTCTATGGTTTGGATGCCGATTTAATTTTATTATCAATGTTACATTCAGAGAAAAATAATTTATTTTTAATGAGAGAGGAAATGGAGATAAACAACACTAACAAAGTAAAAGATAATCCTCAATTCTTATTCTTTGATATCAATGGATTTAAAAATATTATTATTCCTGACTATACCAAGGAGAAATTACTGAATTACATTATGATGATGAGTTTCTTAGGAAATGATTTCTTACCTCATAGTATTGCTTTTACCATTAAAGATGCTGGACATACATTTTTATATGATATGCTAAAAAAGTATAATAAGAATTTAGTGGATTCCAAGAATAAAGTGATTTGGAAAAATATAAGTGAATTTTTAAAACTCTGTTGTGGAAAGGAGGAATTTGGTATTGAACAATTCTGTAAAAAAAAGAATCAAATTAAATTTTACCGTGTCCATAAAGACAGATCTACAGAATATGATATGAAAATGGCTCCAATTCAGATCCTACCTTGTCAATGGTTTGTTGAAAAAGAAATATTTGATAGTAAAACAGATTCTTTAAAGAAAGGATGGGAAGAAAATTATTATAGTAAATTTTTAATCAATGAGAAAGAAAAGATTATTAATGAGTTTTGTAAGGGTTTACAATGGATTATTGATTATTATGTTGGAAAACCAATTGAATATGATTGGTATTATCCTTGGTTAAATGTTCCTTTATGGTCGGATATTTCTAACTATTTAGAAACATCTATTATGAATATTGAATATGATATTCAAAAACCATTAGAACCAGAACAACAATTGGCAATTGTTCTTCCTCCAGAAAGTTATGGATTAATTAGAAATGATAAATATAAGAATTTTCCTAGCCTATATCCTCAGTATTATCCAATAAAATTTGGATTTCATAGTCTTGGTAAGAAATGGTTTTATGAATGCGAATCTGAAATTCCCATATTTAGTTCAGCAGTCCTTCGTTCACTACTTTAAAAAACTTCAATAGTCATTAATTAGATGGGTAATACAGTATCACAACAATCACAAAATGTAAACCCAGCGCACGTGCGCATATATGTAAATATATTATCAATAAGAGATTATAAAACACGTGCTGAGATGATACAAACTGTTTTAGCAGGTCCTGAATATGTATATACGGCAAAACAAACTGGAGTCTATTCGCATTTATTGAATTATTTAGCAAGAGTAAATTCTGGAAATCAGCCATCTTTATTACCTTATGAAAAGGAACCTGTTAATCAAAAAACATCAATATCAAGTTTAGTAATTCCTCCACCTACAAAGCAGCAGAGAGATTATTTATCAAAACCTAAAAATGAAGAAAAAGCAATTGGATATTTCCAAGCGTGTTTGGAAGTTCTTGGTTTACAAGAAGAAGTTGCTTTAACGGAAGAAACTTTAAAAAGTGCTTATAAAAAAGCTGCTCTAAAAAATCATCCTGATAAAGGTGGTTCTGAAAAAGCATTTGAGCGTGTTACTCGTGCTTATGCTTATCTGAGTGAAATTCTAAAACGTATTCATGGTGGTAGAAAAGAAACAGTGAATGTGGAAGCACCAACTGTTCTGAAAGATTCACGAGCAAAAGATTCCAATCAATGGCAACAAGTAGAACCTGTTCGCTTAAATCCTAAAAAGTTGGATATAGATGCTTTCAATAAAATGTTTGAACAAACTCGTATTCCCGATCCTGAAGAGGATGGATATGGTGATTGGTTACGAGATGAAAAAGATGATTCAAAAGCAAAAACATTCAGTGGTAAATTTAATAGAGATGTATTTAATCAAGCATTTGAAGAGGAAGCAAAGAGAAATGCTGCGAATAATAATTTCATAGTAGCACAACCCGAATCCTTAATGATGGCTCCTAATATGGGTATTGAGATTGGAAGAGGAAAACCTTCTTCATATACCGCTCCCATTATGAATAAAAATATGAATTTCACAGATTTGAAACAAGCATATACGATTGAATCAAATATATCACAACAAGTGGCTTCGGTTCGTGTGGATACTCGTAACTTTGAATCTTATAAAGATGAAAGAACAAAAGCACCAAGACCTCTAAATGATAGTGAAATGGAAGATATTCAAAGAGGAGAACGTTATATGGCAAAAAAAGAAGAAGATCGTAGACGTCGTGCAGCGGAAGAAGATATCTCTTCTACAAGTTATTTTGAACGAATGAAACGTTTAGTATTAATGGATGTTTCAAAAGATAAATAAAATATAATAATAGATGGCAACACAATCAGTGTATTTAATAACATTTGGAATTTTATTAGTCACGGCAGCAAGTCTTGGATATTACTATTCAAATACTATTATAGAATCTGATATATTTCAAAAGAAGGATTTATTGTTAGAAGGAACAACAAATCCTACATTATGGCTTTACTATGATCAAAGTGATGTGAATAGTCGTTGGTGGCAAGACTTTGGTGCTCGTTCCTCTCGTGTTCTCCACACGCCTTTCTTAAATTTATGTTATCAAAGCATTGCGAAACATTGTGGTCAAACATATAATATACGTGTCATTGCTGGACTCACCGATTTAGCTAGCTTATTAGGTGGTTGGGACCATCTACCCAAGTCATTACAAAATCCTCTTGCTTCCGTTCAACAAGCGGAAATGAATTATATACGTGCAAAACTTCTGAAAACATATGGTGGACTTTGGGTAAATCCATCTTGTATATTTATGAAAGATATGCCCGATTTTAAAGAGTCAAAAGAGGTAATATTTACTGGAATGGATACAAAAGATATGTTAAGTGATTCGGAAGGAACTTTAGCACCTGGAACACAAGTAATGTATAGTCCTAGAAAAGAACATCCTATTTTTGTGGAGTTAGAAAGACTTTCTAGAGAACGTTTGGAAAGAAGAGAAGGTGGAACACAATTCCGTCACGATATCTCCAATGATTTAAGAGATGTTATGAGAGATTATTCTGGGCAATACGCATATTTACCAAGTTTAGAATTTTCAAGAAAACCAAATGGACGTCGTATTGAATTAGAAGATTTATTATCAAAAGGTAAAATGCCTATATGTTCTAAAGCTGTATATGTCCCTGTATACTGGTATGAACTGAAACGTCGTTCAAACTTTGCTTGGTTCTTACGATTATCAGAAGAACAGATTATGAGCAGTGAATTGGTTGTATCTAATTTGTTTTAAATAAATAAGAGAGATGCCAGCACCAAAACCTGCTCCATCTCCGAAACCTGCTCCAAAACCTGCTCCAGCACCTAAACCTGCTCCGAAACCTGCTCCGAAACCATCTCCAGCACCAAAACCTGCTCCAGCACCTAAACCTGCTCCAGCACCTAAACCTGCACCTACATCATCACCAGCACCAAAACCATCTCCTTCTCCAAAACCATCTCCGAGTCCTTCTCCGAAACCATCTCCAGCACCTATTCCAATATGGATAAAAAGAAGCACTGATCTTGGATGCCCAAGTAATTATAGTACTTGGGGAGGAAACTATAGTGGCCAATGGAATGATTTATGTTTTGTTTCTAATGACGATAAACAAAGATATAATGGTTCCAATGGGACTATTGTGAATCCATCACCAAGCCCTGTTAGTGTTTCAATGAGTCCATCACCAACTCGTTTGACTGGAGGTAGGTCAAAAACTCATAAAAAGTTTAAGTAAACTCCATAACATAATCACCACTTAAATCACTATATTCCATAACAACTCTTATTTGGTAAACCGTTGTTTTAATACCATTGACAATTTTTTCTTGTCCTAATAAATCATATTTATGAACTTTTAATAAATGACGTATAATAGTAATGCGTTTGTTATCAGTGATATCCGATAAGAAGCGTTTTGCCTTGCAAGGTAAATAATATGGTTCTATCCATATTAAAACATCGTTAAATCTTTCCTTTGATATATCAAACTTTGTAAATATTCTATTATCATTGAATCCAAGAAAATGTAGATGAATTAATATTTCTTCTACAAGTTCTTTTGGTGGAACTTTTCTAAATAGTTCTGTCATCCTATTGTTGTATTAATAATCGTAATATATCAAATGACTGCGTTTTTCCTTGGGCAAACTGGATCCACCCTTTCATAATAAAATATTGAATCATTTGGTTCATTTTAGGTTGTAGAATACCAAGTTGTTTCGAATAAATATTCAAATCTTGTAAAAAATCTTCATAACTGATTCCCGTAGACCAAATTTTAAAAAATAGATTCAATAACTTTTCATCATCTTTTTTAAGATAAGCACGTAGAATCTCAATACTAAAACTATAATTTGGCGAACCAAATAAAAAATTTATATCTTCAACATTAATAACTTCTTTATTTTTATAATAATTGGATAGAACTTGAATAATAGATTTAATTTGTGATGGTGATTTTACTAAAGTCATTAAAAAAGAATAAGACTCTGGTGTTAGTATTTGATTCGTATCATTATTTTCTTTTAAAAAATGGTCAATCAAATCAAAAGGAGAAATAGATTCTATTTCAATATGTAAGCATCTTGAACGAATAGGAGGTATAAGATCAGAAGAATATCTGCTACAAAAGAAAAATCGTGTTGTATGAGCGTGAGTTTCCATTGGTCTTCTTAGAGCTTGTTGGCTTATCATTGGTAAACTATCAGCATCATCAATCAATATCCATCTAAATATGCCTTCTTTCGCAGATGTATGATGCACAAATTCTGTAACATTTTGACGAACACAATGAATTCCTCTGTCTTTTTCAGAAGACAAATTCATAATCCATTCACTCTTGTTTTTAATAGAATGTTTTGCAAAATATGTTTCAATAAATTCTTTTAAAAGAGTTGTTTTTCCTGAACCATTACATCCAGTAATAAAAATATGTGGTATATCATTTGTATCATCAAGTATTTTATTAAATATTTCTTCAATATAATTTTGTCCTATTAGTTTTGTTTTAAAGACCATCCTGATGTAGATTCTTCAACAATGCTTAAACCTTTTTTATAATTTCATTTAGAATATGAACGCATCTTATTATGATTTGCTAGGAGTTTCAAAAAATGCTGATGAAAATGAGATTAAAAAGAGTTATAAGAAACTCTGTTTACAACATCATCCTGATAAAGGAGGAAAACCAGAGCAATTTCAAAAGATACAAAAAGCGTATGAAGTGCTAAGTGATTCTCAAAAGCGATCTATCTATGACCAAACTGGCCAAGATCCTGATGTTATAGAACAAGGGAGACCATCCTCAGGTTTTGGTGGGATGGGACCAGTAGATATTGGTGACATATTTATGAATATGTTTGGTCAAGGAATGGGTTCTGGATTTTCATTTGGTCCTGGTCAAGGAAGAAAGAGAAAGGGTCCTTTAAAGTCTCACGAAATATCGGTAAGTTTATATGACTTTTATCACGGAAAAACTATTAAGTTACAGTTTGACCAACAGAAGTTTTGTCAAACTTGTAAAGGAGAAGGATGTAAAACAACCGTTACTTGCCAGGGATGTGGAGGAAAAGGTTTTGTAGAACAAATGATGATGATAGGTCCTGGAATGGCTGCTGTAAATAGATCTCCTTGCGGTCATTGTAGAGGAACTTGTAAGCAAAACTCTGGCACTTGTGTAAGCTGTAACGGAAAGAAGTTTTTCAAAAAGGAGAAAGTTCTAAATGTTACTATTGAACCTGGAATGACTCCTGGAGATTCTTTAACTTTCCCAAATGAATGTAGCGATGATATTCAATATGAAGAATCGGGAGATGTTCGTATTATTTTTCAAGAAGCTGATTCTGATTCACAAATAAGACGATATGGAAATGATTTACATGCAACACATACAATAAGTTTTACTGATAGTTTGCTAGGAACAACATATATAACAACTGAACATCCTGGTCATAAAGATAGTTTTAGTATAGAAGTACCGAAGGGTGTATTAAATGGTGAAACAATTGTTGTAACAAATGAAGGAATGCCAAAACGTAATACGAAACAATTTGGCACCTTCAATCTTAAAATTCAAATTGTCATTAATGACTTTGAAAAGAGTGTATTAAAAGATAAAGAAGAATTAATTAAAAATATGTTTATGAACGGGGATTAAAAGCAGAAGCATCTTCTACTAACTTCCATTCGGGGTTCATTCCATTTACTGCATCTTGTGCTTGACTACCATTGAGTAACATGTCAGGTGAATTTACCGGGGCTTCACCACCACGCATAGATCTTCTTCTTCTTGTAGAACGACGACCTCTCTTGGTAGAACGACGACCTCTCTTGCTGGAACGACCCTTACGCTTACTAGAACGCTGCTTTCTACGACGACGACCACCCGCTTGATCTTTCATACCCGCAATTTCAGAAAAAGAACGATCTAAGGGTCCTAAGTGACCAGCACCACGTAAACTCGCATCTAAAAGACCTTGATCGCCAACAGGAGCTTGTCCGCCTAACATTAGTTTATTCATAGAAGAATTCATTTGAGGCATAGTAGAATTCATTCCAGACATAGAAGAATTCATTTGAGGCATAGAAGAATTCATTCCAGACATAGAAGACATAGAAGACATAGAAGAATTCATCGGAGGCATAGAAGAATTCATTTCAGACATAGAAGAATTCATTCTGCTATTTGTTGGTAACATATTTTGTCCGCCATGCTGATTGGAATGAATAGAATCGTAGTTTTTACCTTGTGCTAAAGATAATTCTGAAGAACCGTTCATAGAGGAATTACCTACATTAGAACCATCAAGATTAACATAGCCTCCCATCATATGATTACGCTTTGATTTACGTCTACAAGATCTTCTTTTAACCATTCTATAATTAAAAAAGATTTTTTATTGTTCAAACTTCTCTCGTAGGCTCTTCGCCTTAATACGACGCTTTTGAACTTTACCAGATACAATGTAAATAGAATTCTCTGTTAAAACAATAAAGTCTTCTTGAACTTTATAAATCTTCTGAATAATGCTTGTGAACTCATCATTTGACTTGATAAGCATTTTCTCCTTGGTATCATCATCTTCCCCCATAAATGCTTTATTGTTGAAAGTATCCATAAAATAGTCAAGCATTATAGGTTTATCTTGCTGAATTGCTAAACGAGCAGCGTGATTTAAAGTCTGTGCCGAAGGGACCGCTTCTTGGGTTGCTGGGTTAGGCTGAGTTACATTCGTGGGGACTGACATCTCTATTCTATGTCCAATTCGGAAAGTGGAGAAATAAATTTTACGCAACGGGCTGTGGTTTTAATGTTTCTAACGAATGTGCTTTCAATATTGTATTCATAAATTCATAAGCCTCTTCCAATTGACTTAGATTTCTGGCGCCGGTAATAATAATACTTCCCGTTTGGAAAATTGCGATTGTAATTCTTTTACAAGAAGCTTCTGACTTTCCATCACCTTGCCCATTACAAATTTTATCACACATACAAATACCATTTTTGATTTTAGATACTTCGTTATAATAATACTTGGTATTAATACCTTGATAAATAGTAGTTTCAAGTGTGCTAAATAATTTGTAATGATTCACTAAAATCTTATGAAGTTCATCACGACGAACTAAAGCATTTACTTTATAGTCGGAATTGAGAAGTTGAACTGAAAACTTTTCCACCTTTAACGGCTTCTCAGAAATACCTGTAAAAGTCTTAAATTGTTCAATAAGCCATATAAGAACAAGTTGAGAATATGCTTCTGAAGTAATACCAGTCATCTGAAATCCACCATTCGCAAACAACTTAATATTTACTTCCTTAAATCCATTACCATCTTCTCTCTTTTTACGAATTACAATAGTAGATTGATTAAAGAAAGAGTTTTTAGAAACTTTTCTCTTTGATAAGACATCTCGTGAACTAAATCCAATTGCTTTCTCACCATATTCAATTTTCAGAAAACCTTCCCCAGGATAACCAATAGGAATACATACTTGAGTGAATTGTTCAAAGATTTTTTGAATATTCAGAACAGAACCAAGATGACCTGTTGTAACCAACGTGGAAATACGTAGAGGTGTGAATACTAATGATTTAGATTCCATTTTATTAGATATATTTGTTTAAATGCTTTGTCAATTTTTATCCAAAATATCCAAAATATCAATTATATTTTTTTGAAACCAAGAACTTAATATTTCTTTTTTTGTTTCAAATATACAAAACTTTAAAAAGTCTGGATCCGTATAGGAAATCATTTCTTTCCCTGCTTCAATACTTAAGATGCTAAGTATATAAGCCATAAAATATAAAAACATGGCAAGTTCGTGAAACATCCAGCTCCTTAATAATGTATCAAATATATTTGGTATATCATTTCTTCTAGCGTTCATTAATGTAGACCAAAGATTCTTACATTCTTCCTTTTTATCTGGATTCAATAAGAAATATCGTATATCTCCTCGTCGAAATAAAATATCAATATTTGAAATGTTATTTTCTTTTATACTTAAAATCTTTGTATAACGTTCTTTAAAATCTTCTGGAGGAGGAGATTCTAATTGAATTACTGTAAATTTATGAACAATAGAAGGATGAATTCTTGAAATTGAATTACATAAAAAGATTATCATAATTTCATTAGGATTTTCATCTAACAAAGGACGAAGAGCCATCTGTGCTTGGTCTGTTAGAGTTTCTGCTTCATCAAAAATAATGATCTTTGGTTTCCCCTTTGTATCTCCTTGAAATAATATATGTAGTGAAGAACGAATAAAAGGATATACACGAGATCTTACTGCTTCTAATCCTCGTTCATCTGAAGAATTTAAGAATAAAGCACGAGAAAATTTAGCTCCAAAACTATTACTTCCATAAAATGCTTCAACCAATAGTTTGGCAGAACTCGTTTTACCAGAACCTGGAGGACCTGTTAAAATAATATGATTTCTTAAACTAGGTTCTTTAATCATTAATTCAAATAATATTTTAACTCTTTGAGGCAATCCTTGAAAATTAGGTTTATCGTTATCCATCCTCTTTCTATAACTATGTATCTAAGTATTTAGGTTGATTCTTAAAGACAGCACTTAAATATGAATATACGAAATCGTTTAGACACTATGCCACCACGCGCCAAGAAAGAACCTGAAGAAAAAAAGAAGAGAGTTAAGAAAGCAATTAATGTGGTAGCAGTTGTAACACCTGAAGGTATTCAAGGAAATTTTACTGTAGAACCACGCAAACCATTAATAGCACATCTTGATGTTCATTCCAATGAAGTAATATTCCGTGATCAACCATTACATTATGATCCGAACCCCCCTGTTCAGCCAGAACCATATGACGCAGTAGCAGATGATTTTTTTGCTACTGCACAAGAAATTATAGAAGAAGAATTGGTAGTTACCATAGAACAAAAGAAAGAAGAATCTACAATAAAATATGAAGAAGTAAAAGTAGAATCAAGACCTATACAAGTATTTAGTAAATCGCAGATTATGATTGAATATATGAATTCGAATCAAAGTCAGAGGTTACCTGAGAAAACAAATATCGCATGTTTTTGGTGTTCTCATAGATTTGAGAATCAACCTTGTATTATCCCTGAAAGAGAAGTTCAAGGTGTTTATAAAGTATATGGTAATTTCTGTTGCCCTGAATGTGCAATGGCTCATTTATTAAATGAATCTATTGATCCTCACGTTCGTTGGGAAAGAATGGCTTTATTAAATAGAATCTATGATACAGATGTAAATGGTAAAGTATATCCAGCACCACCTCGTGATTCATTAGAACTATTTGGAGGTCCTTTAACGATTGAATCGTATCGTGCTACTATTCGCTCTAAAAAAGTTCGTATTGATTTACATATGCCTCCTATTGTTAGTATCATTGGTTCTATTGATACAAAACCTATTGATTTTTATGATACTTCCATTAAAAATATAATGACTCTTTTACCATATGACAAAATTCAACAAACGGAAGAGGGTTTACGTTTAAAACGAAATAAACCTCTCAAAGATAAAGAAAGCACTCTTGATGCTTGTATTAATCTTGAAATTAAAAATAGTAGGAAGTAGTAAAACAAAATAAAAAGTAAAAAAAGTAAAAAAAGTAAAAAAATTGATAAAAAAATAATGATATAATATGTAGTATAAAATGGACTTTTCTATCCGTGATATTATTCGTGAGACAAGAGCAAGTATCAATGCGAGACTTGATATGCTAGAGTTATTAATTCAAAATGGTAAACCATCTGTATCATCTAATCCAGTTGATTTATCTCGCATTGAATTCATGATTACTTCATTATCTTCTAAAATTAATTCAATGGAAAATAAGATGAATGATATTATAAATAACAACAAACAAGAAGAACTTCCTTCTATAATTTTAGAAGAAAAAGAAGATGAAAAAGATGAAAAAGAAGTTGTAAAAGAAATTATTATTCAAGAAAAGAAAGAGGAAGAAGTTGTTGAAGAAGTTGTAGAAGAAGTTCTTGAAGAAGAAGAAGAAGTTGTTGAAGAAGAAGAAGAAGAAGTTGTTGAAGAAGAAGTTATTGAAGAAGAAGAAGAAGAAGTTGTTGAAGAAGTCGAACAACAAGAATTAACAGAGTTTGAATACAAGGGAATGATTTTATATCGTGATGGAGAGAATAAAGTATATCAAATGGATGAAGAAGGTGAATTAGTAGATACACCAATTGGCGTTTGGAACGAAGCGAAGCAGAAAGTTCTACGAATTTAAATGTTCTCTAAATACAGTAATGCAAATTTATTATCCCCCTTTAGTATTAAGTGCAATTTTTTTTGCCGCCATTGTTGTAAATCTTAATAATAAAGATTATTCCACTGTATTTGGTTTAGCTTTATTAGCAATCCCCTCTACATTATTTTTAACATATTTATCTCAAAAAGGACTTAATGTAGTTGCTTATATACTTTTACTTGTTCCTATTGTAGTTGTTGTAGCTGGTTATGAAATGGGAGTTAAAAATTCATCCTCTACGCCACCATCTCCTGTATCAGTAGAAGAAACAAGTAATTCTACTCCGAATCGAATAGAACCAAAAGAAGGTGTTCAAGATCATTGTAAAAAATGTAAATTGAATCCTTGTATGTGTCCTTATAAACCACCCACAAGTTAAATATAAAGAATTAATTCTATAATTTTAAAGAATGAATATTTACGGTTTATCTTATTTTAATTATATTATTCGAACAATACTATACTTAAAAAATTACTTAAGTGAAACGCTAAGACAAAGATACAAACAGTTATCCTCCGATACCATTGTATTCTTCCAGAATAACCCAACCCCTTATTTTTCATCTTATTTAGATCTTCATAATAAAAATAATGGTGTAATTGTATGGAAATATAATTTAAATAATAAATTATTTTATCAATATAATTGTATTCATAAAGATGTGAAACATTTACCAATTATCAGTGCTTATATTGAAGAAGTAAAAGAAGATGGCACTAAGATTCATATAACTTATTTAGATGAATTTATTCAAAATACAAGTATTGAATCTTCCAATGTAGGATTTCCTACCTTACAACAGTTCTTAGAAGTATGGTCCTATAGTAGTGGTATTGTTCTTGATAGAACAAAAACGTATAATATAGTTTATTTAAATACAAATGCGGATGAAATAACTGTAAATTGTTTAAAGGAAGATTTTGATTTCTCTCTGTAAGAAAGAAGAAAAATTAAAAGGGTATAAATAAATTATTCTAGTACAAAATATGGAAGATAAATTTCCAACTGGCAGTTGGACTTTATATTACCATGCGTCTAGAGAAAAAAGATGGACATTAGATTCTTTTGAAAAGATTGCAATGGTAAAAACTGCTGGTGAAGTATTAAGTATCTATAAAGAACTTGGTGAGAAGATAAAATGTGGCATGTATTTCTGGATGCGTGAATCAATTCCACCACTTTGGGAAAACTTTCAAAATATTCGTGGTGGAAGTTATAGTCTTCGTGGAAGTGGCGATGAAGGCATTAAATTATTTAAACTATATTCTTTAGGAATGATGATGAATTTAATAAGTGTAAATAAAGATGATCTTATGAATGGTATCAGTATTTCTCCTAAGTTACAAGGATTTGGTCCTCAACAAAAAGTTGGATATTTCATTGTAAAAATCTGGAATCGTGATTCTGATAAGTTTAAAACAAAAAGTAATTTGATATTACTAAATGAAAATCTATCCTATGATGATGTTATTTATACTCCTCACGTGGAGAAAAAGATGTAGCAAGATAATAGATGTCTTGTCCCTTCGCAAATATATTAGGAAAACCGAATACTGGTGCACACAGTATACGAGTATTTGGTTTCTCTCTTGTTGATTGGATCCTAACGATAATAGGAGCCTATTTCATAGCAAAAATATATACAATAAACTTTTGCTATGCATTATTAGGATTTTTTGTTCTAGGAGAAGTTCTTCATTATTTATTTGGTGCGAATACGGCATTTATAAAAATGATTGGTTTGGCAAGAAATTGTGAAGAATAGTTAGATGTCATACATTTATTATTTAGTAATAGTGGCTGTATCAGCAGGTTTAGCAAGTTATTTTACATTTGAAGGATTAAAGTTACCAAAATATGTAAATTCTAAAAAACCTTCTTGGTATCCTCCTTCATACCTATTCGGCATAATGTGGACCATTATATATTTATTGTATAGTTACTCTTGGTTTCTATCATCAAATTATGGTTCTCTACAATCTATATTTATTATTAATATCATTCTAAATGTATTATGGTGCTATTTATTCTTTTCTTTAGGACTTTGGGATTCTGCTCTAATATCATTGATTGCTTTAGATTTTGTTCTCTTAACACAAGTGATACAATTTTATAAATATGATACACTTGGGTCTATATTGTTAATACCTTATTTAGGATGGTCTATCTTCGCTACGTATTTGAATTATACGATGATTATTTTAAATTAATTATTTTTTCTAGATTTCTTTTGTTTTCTAGAGTTCTTTTGTTTTCTTGTTTTTCTAAGTGAACCACCACTCATAGTTATACCATTCGTCATCGCTAAACCATTTTGACCAGGGCGGTCATTATCATTAATATAGATATGTGCACTTATAATCTTACCACTATTATCTTTAACAACAAAATTAGGATAAAAAGTACTAGGATAATTAGTCTTTGCTTTTGTAAAATCTGTTATTGTAATTACTGGTTTATTATTAACTACACGATTACTTGAAGGTAAAGAACTTTTTACTGAACTACGTGTATTATTAATATCTCTCAATACATCAAAAAATAATTCACTAGATCGAGGATAACTATCTTTATTATTCCAAGTAACAATAATCTTAAATTTAGTTGGGCTAGTGCTTTCTTTTTTATAAGTTATACTTGGTGGTGGATAACTTGCTGGTGCTGGTTTTGGTGCTGGTTTTGGTGCTGGTTTTGGTGCTGGTTTTGGTGCTGGTTTTGGTGCTGGTTTTGGTGCTGGTTTCGGAGCTGGTTTCGGAGCTGGTTTCGGAGATGATGGTAAAGGTGCTGGTTTCGGAGCTGGTAAAGGAGCAAGTTGTGGATTCGGAGATGGTGGTAATGCTGCTACTTGTGGAGATTGATTTGAAGATAGACCACCTGTTCCATTAGAATTTTTTGCTCCAATATTAAATATATAATCAGTATTATTTAATATATTAACATTAATATTTATCTTATTATTTATTGGAGTGGGTGCTGGTAATTCTATATACTTATTTCCTAACGTATCATAACTTACATCCATAGGGTCATACTCATTGAGTGTATTATATAAAGTTCCTGATGAACTAAATTGTATAATATAATAATCAGCATTAGGGACAGGATCAAATGTGATTGTAGCAACTGTTGGTGTTGGTGTAAAATCAGAAGCAGCAGGAATAGTTATAACTACATTTTGTGGTATTCCTAGTTCTGACATTCTATCTAATTATCCGTTTTATTTTTCATAGGTGCTAAAACCAGACGAATCTCTCCAAGATTTGCCACAGTGTATTTCAAAATGAGAGGATAATCATTGCGCAAACACAGTTCTATAGAAGGACAGAGAGAAGTGCACTTTGTAAACACTACCAAATGTTTCAGTTGAAAGATACCCTGAACAATTTCATTCGTAGAATTGGAAGTTTTCTGAACACGCATTGTAGAATTATTTTCACTAATAACAGTTTCTTGTTCTGCGAAATCACCCATACATCTGAATATGAGATCAGAACCCATAGAGGTAATTTCTACATCTAATTTCTCTCCTAAAGCATTCATATCACGGCAATGCTTTTGTAAATCGGTAGAAGGCATATGAATGATAGAAGTAAAAGAAATAGAAGGAATCTTAATATCTTCCACATCCGTGTCAAAGAGTTTTAAGAAATAATTTGTCACCGTAGATTTATCAGAGTTTTCCATACGGATACCAAGTTTATTAGGATTGGATTGAGGTAAATACAATGTTAATGAATCATTATTTCCCATAGTTTTGATAAGTTTGAAAAAGTAAATCATATTGATGCCAAGAATGTATTTCATCGGGCAGTAGAAACTTTCAAAACGGTCCGCAAATAATTTTAGATATACTAAAACTGTATGAGTTTCATCCACATTTACAACCTTGATACCTTCCGATGTAAATTCAAGATTTGCTTCTGTTACAATCTCTTTTACAGCCTCAATTAATGACCGGAACGCACCCGACTGAACTGTTTTGATTTCAAAAAGATTTCCATTTGCGTTTACTTTTGACTGGGACATCGTATTTCTAAAACAAATGTTCGTTTGGACTTTAGGTTGCTATATTATTAGTTTTTACGCACTTTACGGCTTTTATTCTTTTTACTCCGGCTAGAACTTTTAGAAGTTAACATTTTATAGCCCTGTCGTAAAGAAGCAGCAATTAAAAGTTTACCAGCAGTCATTACACCACCCATTACACTTGGATAAAATCCTCCTTTATGACCTTTATAACTTCTTCTTTTACCTGTTCTTCTTTTACCACCTCTTAAATAATTCACCGGTTGATAATAAGAACCCATCTAAACATAATGAATATTTTATTATTAAATGATAAGTTCAATTCCTTCTATAATCATAGATTCAACAAATGGTGAAACAGATTTATGTCGTATTGGTAAAATGTGTGGGACAGATAAAACCCCATTAAATTCATCAGGACACAGACATCCTTATACGGCAGTGTATTCTCTCTTGTTTGGCAGATATAGACACAGACCTTGTAAATTTGCTGAAATAGGTGTGGCAGGTGGAGCAAGTGTATTACTATGGAATCTTTATTTTACCAATGCGAATTTCTTTTTCTTTGACCGTGATGAAAATTTTCTAGCAAATTCTATGCAATATGTTTCAAAAGATAATAACCGTTTTTATCTTATGGATGTGAAACAAGATGAAACTATTATGAAACCTTTAAAGGCTACAGGTGGTGATCTAGATATTCTTCTTGATGATTCAAGTCATACAAAAGAAGATCAAATTAGAATTATTAAAAATGGTTTACCATTTGTAAAATCTGGCGGAATGATTGTTATTGAAGATGTTTATAGGCGTGTTGCTGAAAGTGAATATTATGATGAATTAAAAGATGTGTTAAATGAGTTTTCAGAAGTATTCTTTGTTATAACAGATCATAAAGACCGTTATTCTCCAGGTTGGGATAATGATAAGTTATTGGTGTTGATTAAGAAATAAAAACATAAAAACAAAAAAATTGTTCTTTCGTAATTTAAGAAGTATTTTTTTATTTTATAACAATGTTATAAAACAAAAAAATTGACTTAAGGTTCCCCCCTTACTATGTTAGTAGTAAAATGGCATCTTCTTATAAGAAACATACGCATCGTGAGCATATTCTTGAGTTACCAGATACTTATATTGGTTCTGTGGAAACGATTGATGATTCACGATGGGTATACAATTCTGAAACTCATAAGATGGAATTTAAAGGGTTAAAATTTAATCCTGGTCTATATAAGATCTTTGATGAAGTTCTAGTGAATGCCCGTGATGCAATGGTTCGCTCTGGAAATGTGAAACGAATTGATGTGACTTGTGAACTATCCAATGATATTTATACAATCACTGTTAAAAATGATGGTGATGGTATTCCTGTTGAGATTCATAAAGAAACTGGTGTCTATGCGCCAGAGTTAATTTTCGGTCATCTTCTTACTTCTGGTAATTACGATAAAGAAGAGGAAAAGATTGTTGGTGGTAAGAATGGTTATGGAGCAAAGTTGGCAAATATCTTTAGCACACGATTTGAAGTGGAAACTCGTAGCACCTCGAATGGTAAACTGTATTCACAGGTGTGGAAATGTAATATGTCAAAGTGTGAGAAGCCTAGCATTAAAGTAAGCGATAAGAAAGATGCGAGTAAAGGATTTGTAAAGGTTGTATTTTCTCCTGATGTAAGTCGTTTTCAAGGTGCTTTTGAGAAAAATGATTTGATTGAAGATATGAAGCAAGTGTTTTACACTCGTGTTTTAGAAATTGCTTCTTTAGCAGGCAAAGACGTGAAAATTACTTACAATGGTAATGAATTGAAGACGAACTCTTTTGAAAAGTTTGTAAAACTCTTTATCTCTGATGAGAAGTGTATTGCATATGAGAAATGTTCTGACCGATGGGAAGTAGCAGTTATTCTCGTGAAGAATTTATTCCAAGATGATATTTATCTTCCTGAGGAGAAACAAATTAGTTTTGTAAATGGTATCAATACAAAGAAAGGAGGCAAACACGTGGAAACTGTTTTCAAGCATTTGATTGGAGACTTTTGTGATTTAGCGAAGAAGAAAAAGATTGATGTAAAACCTTCTCAACTGAAAGATGTTATTATTACATTTGTAAATGCTACTATTGTAAATCCTTCCTTTGATTCTCAAACAAAAGAGACTCTAACAACACCTGCTTCAAAATTTGGTTCTGTATTCAAGTGTTCCTCTAAATTACCTGAAGCACTTATCAAAATTGGTTTATTAGAAGAAGCACAAAATATCCTTGAAGCAAAAGCAAATAAGGATGCGAAAAAGACAGATGGAACAAAGAAGAAGACTCTTCGTGGAATGCCGAAACTTGTAGATGCTTTACACGCTGGAACTTCGAAAAGCCCTGAATGCACTTTGATTTTAACAGAAGGAGATTCAGCTGCTACCTCTGCGATCTCTGGTCTAAAAGTGGTTGGTCGTGAATTGTGGGGTGTTTTCCCTCTAAAAGGTAAAATGCTCAATGTTCGTGATATTTCTCAAGACAAGTTTAGTAAAAATGAAGAACTCTCTGCGATTAAAAAGATTCTTGGATTAGAACAGAAGAAAGTATATAAGGATACCAAATCTCTTCGTTATGGTCGTGTAATGGTAATGGCAGATCAAGATTTGGATGGGTCTCACATCAAAGGTCTTTTGATGAATTTGTTTCACGCAGAGTGGCCTACATTGATGAAGAATGGTTTTATTTGTTCTTTAATGACTCCTTTATTGAAAGCATCTAAGAAGAATATTACAATGAGTTTCTACACCATTCAAGAATATGATGACTGGAAAATAAAGAATGAAGGAAAAGGTTGGACTATCAAGTATTACAAAGGATTAGGCACATCTACACCTGAGGAAGCACAAGATTGGTTCAAGAATCTTCACGAAATTAAATACCAATATGATAAGGATACCGATGAGAGTTTCTCTCTTGCATTTAACAAGAAACGTTCGGATGATAGAAAAAAATGGTTAGCAACATTTGATTCCAAGAGAACACTTCTTATTGATAGTGATGGAAAAGTAGATTATACAAATTTTATCAATGATGAACTGATTCATTTCTCAAATGCGGATAATATTCGTTCATTACCCTCTATTATGGATGGGTTGAAACCAAGTCAGCGTAAGATTTTGTTTGGTTGCTTGAAGCGTAACTTGAAGACTGAAGTGAGAGTAGCACAACTTGCTGGTTATGTATCGGAACACGCTGCTTATCATCATGGTGAAGCATCTCTGAATGGTGCAATTGTTTCTATGGCACAAATCTTTGTTGGAGCAAATAACATTAATCTTTTAGCACCTGTAGGACAATTTGGGTCAAGGCTTAATGGCGGGAAGGATTCTGCTTCTCCAAGATATATTCATACTCATTTAGAACCGATTGTTGATAAAATTTATAGGAAAGAAGATTCCATTGTTCTAAATTATTTGGATGATGATGGTCTACTAGTAGAACCTGAAACATATTATCCCGTTTTACCAATGCTTCTTATCAATGGTTCTATTGGTATTGGCACAGGGTTTAGCACAGATATTCCTCCTCACGATCCTATGGATATTGTAAATTTAATCAAAGATCGTTTGTATGGTTCTCGAACAACTCTAGAAAATATTGCGCTTCGCCCTTGGTGGTTTGGATTCAAAGGACCTGTAATGCAAAGTAGTGATGGTGTCTGGATTACTAAAGGAATATATACATTTAATGATGACAAAAAGATGATTTCTATCACAGAGTTACCAATTGGTGTATGGACTCACGATTACAAAGAAGTGTTAGAAGAGTTATGTCTTGCAAATGATAAGGAAACAAATAAACCTGTATTGAAGACTTATGAAGACCTTTATAATCACGTAGATATTCGGTTTGACCTCTATTTAGAACCTGATTATTATTATGATGTGAAAGAAAATAGTATTGAATTTGAGAAACGTTTCCATCTTACAAGCACTTGGCGCACATCCAATATGGTTGGATTTAATAGTGAAATGAAGATTAAGAAATATGAATGTGCTGGTGATATTGTAGAAGAGTTTTATGTGGAGAGAATTAAGAAGTATGAGGAGCGAAGAATGAAAGAAATTGCTGTTCTTAAGAATGATGCGATTGAAGCAGATGCCAAAGCACGATTCTTAAGAGGTGTTTTGAATGACACCATTGATCTCAGACGTAAAACAGATGATGAAATTGTAGCAATTATGAAGAAACACGATTTACCAGCTCTAAATGGTAACAAGCTAAAAGATGATATTGATGCATATGATTATTTGTTACGTCTTCGTATAGATAGGGTGAAGGCATCTGCTATTATTGATGCTGAAAACGCTTTGATGAAAGCACAAGAACTTCTTGCTGCTCTAGAAAAGACGACTGCTTCCGAAATGTGGTTGAGTGATTTGGATGAGTTTGTAAAAGCGTGGTTACATATGAAAGAGGAGAGAGAAGCGTTGTTAAATAATGGTTCTGTAAAAGTGAAGAAGAGTAAGAAGTAAAATATATTTCCATTTATTATTTAAGACATATTATTATGATATCTCTTAAATAATTTATTTATAAAATGTATGGTCGTTACGGGGGTCGAACCCGTGACCTCAGACTCATAAGATCTGCGCTCTACCACTAAGCTAAACAACCGTTTGATGGCTATGGATATACCACCACCATAATTAATATATATAACTCCTTTTTAAGTATTT
>Ga0114963_10000122_pt1 | contig 48452 bp, 59 predicted proteins | sample C_131016_EF_Meta_FD_87019 | JGI IMG/M metagenome (GOLD analysis project Ga0114963, IMG submission 87019) | Freshwater microbial communities from Lake Croche, Canada to study carbon cycling - C_131016_EF_MetaG | ecosystem: Environmental > Aquatic > Freshwater > Lake | place: Lake Croche, Canada... | reverse complement strand
TGGTAGCTATAAGGGATCAATCTGGAATGAGGGTACGATGGTAAAAGAGCTTCAGGGCATCTACGGTCTACAACTCCTTCAGACTATTTGTAATGACCTCAATCTTGAGTACGAGGGTAAGATTGGACGCGGCTTCCAGGCCCAGGTCTGTACAGAGGCAATTAATAACTGGCTTAAAAACTAATACGAATAAATATTACTATGAAAAACATTCTTGTCTTTCTTCTTCTCATCTCCACCACATTAGCAAACCCTCATTGGGGTAACCAAAATTCCGGCTACCACCCCTATCATAACTCCTACAATAGTACGGTGAATGTTACAAGGAATGTTAATGTTAATGGATGTGGTTATGGAGGGTATGGATATAATAACGGATGGTGTGGTACGGGTATTCCAAATGGTCTTGGGTGGGCACTCTTTGGAGTGGTAGCAGGAGCCTCTCTTCTAACACCTACCTACCAACAACCAGTTTACCAACAGGTCATTCAACAACCCCAACCCCAGGTCATTATTATTCAACGATGAAGGTGTTCTTCTTTATTCTAGCTCTCTTGATTACTGTGTGTCTGCTTCCAACCTGGATGATAGTACTCGCCTTATTGATAGTTATCTTCTTGAAGGCTTTAGATTGAGAACACGATAGGGGGTTTAGAAAAGGGAGTGGGTTTAGGAATCCCTATATGGGTTATAGAAACCCCCAGGGGGATAGAAACCCAGGTACGGGAATTTATAGATATGGAAAAAGGGGTTGTGGGATAGGATAGACCCATGCCAAAATCTTTAGGAAATTTTTTTTATAAAATTTATGTAAAATTCCTATATAGGTTTTTCAGGGTATGTTAAACCGAGGCCTCCGAGCGCGGGGATTACCTTGCGAGGTTAAAGACAATTACATATTATTTTTATTTTTAGCTAGCAGTTTTATTTCTTTCATCTATTATAATGAACACATGACAACAAAGAATAGAATTATTGGTACTTCATCTGTTAAATCTTTAAACAAGGCCATTGCAGCCGGTCAACGCAAGGCAGGGTCAAAAGTCCGTGCCCAGCGATCGGACGCCGGTAAGAGGAGAAAATAATATATAGGGTATGATTAAATCCGAATTGTTTCAACAGAGTTATTGTATCTTCGTTTCCGAGATTCCGGATAAGGTTTTACAGAAGGTCCTAGATTACGGGTCCCCGGCTATTAAGATCCTAAAGGCTTCTTTTAAGAATAAGCTCTATTGTATTGTTATCCCTGGCCATTATCCGTTTAAGACCTATGAGATAGAACTCTTTAATATCTATAAGAATGAGCTTGTAGAGTCCGGCTTCTGGGGCCAATACGCTATGGGCTATCAGGGTAAGGAGTGGGAGATTGTAGTTTAATAATTTCGCACCGGGCCTACGACTGAAGGGTAGCTTTTTTAATATTCTATTATATACTCTTCTATTATGCCTTCTATTCTCATTCCAGTTCCTCTTCGTAAGCTTACCAATAATGTAGATAGTGTTATTGTTTCAGGTACTACGGTTCTAGAGCTCATTAACAATCTTGAGTTAGGATATTCTGGAATAAAAGAGCGTCTGTGTTTTGAAGATGGTTCTATTAGAAATTTTATTAATATCTTTGTTAACGGGGAAGATATTCGCTTTCTTCAAGGCATTCATACTACTGTTAAAGAATCTGATGAGATCTCAATCATGCCAGCTATTGCCGGTGGCTAAAATTTTAGCTTGATTAGTATAGCTTTTATCTATAATTTGTTGTATATGATTTTACGGGTCATTATACTATTAAAGACATAGCTCGGACTGTAAATCCGATGTTCAATGAACTGGCTAGGAGCGTTACCTAGATGACCCACCATTTTAAAGCGGTAGAATAAAAAAGTTACAATATCCGCCGCGGTTGCCATAAATATTAGCGTAATACGAGTATGTAGAGATTGTAGTATACCTTTAACCGCAAAGGGACTTAGATGTAAGCAATGCGCTAAAAAGAGTTACGCTGAAATTTATGAAAAAACATATAAGAAGCGAAATGAATCAGGTTTACGACATATTATAGCGGTATGCACTCAATGTAAGAAGGAATACAGACGCGACAAATACAGTAAAGGTAATCCCTTCTGTACACCGACCTGTAGAGGTAGATATAGATATGATCAAAAGCAATTATCTAGAGATAGAGAATTCGATCACGGTAAATTAAAGTATCGTCGGCGTATTAGAGCGATTCTTTTAGAACGACAAGGTCATATCTGCAAAATTTGCAATAATACAGATTGGAACAATCAACCTATTCCTCTTCAAGTCGATCATATCGACGGGAATGCAGCAAATAATTTACCTATCAATTTACGTATGATATGCCATAATTGTGATGCATTGTTGCCTACATTTGCTGGTAAAAATAAAGGCAAAGGGAGAAAAAGTCTCGGTCTTAAAAGCTACGAATAACTTAAATTCGAGTTCGAAGGTTCGAACCCTTCTCTGACCTCATTCTAACTGTATTGATGAGGTCAGAATTAAGAAAAATAGGCATTGCATTATAGATAGATACAATTAAAATAACCACATAATGCCGAGTAGCTCAGCGGTAGTAGCGGGGAGCTGTTAACTCCTAGGTCGTAGGTTCAAATCCTACCTCGGCAGCCATTTTAACTTCCGGATTTAACTTACCCTGTGGTGTAACGGTAACACTTCAGTTTTTGGCACTGACATTCATGGTTCAAATCCATGCGGGGTAGCTTGTAAAGAAAACCTTCTGGGCCGGTAGATGGATGAAGGGTAATGCAGGAAAATGTAATAGAGACAATAAATAATCTATATATGAATAAAGATTCCCGTCTTTTGTTTGAAGCTTACCAGAATATCATGGAGAACATCTATCTCCCAGGACCACAAAAAATGTCCGGTTTAAATAGTTCCTCTATGAAGAAGGGAGAAGACGCTGGAGAGGGTATATGCGGTCAAGGCTGTACATGTGGTAAGTGTCCAAAGTGTATGCCTGCGGATGAAGAGAAGAAGTCTAAACACTCTCAATCCCACTATCACGGTGCTGCCCATGTTGTACACCACATTCTCAAGGATAAGGTTGAGGATGAAGAGGGACTTGCCAAGCACATGGAAACACACATGAAGAAGATTTACGGTAATGATTATGATCCAAAGAAAGCAGCCTCCGCTATTAAGAAGGCTGTAGGTAGTAAGAAAAAGGGTGAGGGTAACGAGGTTCCAAATGGTGCTGATGATACTGAGGACGAAGAAGACATGAATGGTGATGAAGACGCAACCCCAGGTTTTCTTTAATATATAACTAACGACGAGAATTTAATTTTTGAGGCTTATTGTAATAGCTTTAAGTCTGAGGATTGTGAAAATTATGCTGGAGAAGTTCCTTGGCAAAAGAAGGTTAACCCTACTGATCATGTAGAACATGGTCGTCGGGCAGCTAAATGGGAGATGGAATCCGGTAAAAAAGCTTCTAACCCCCATCAACCCGGTACCCAAGAAGCCAATGACTGGGAAACCGGCTACAAACAGGAGAAAGATATAGAGCATACTGAAGAAGACGCAGAAGAAACTGATGATGAGCGTTATGATAGAGAGGCTTCAGAGCTTGAGAACGTTATGAATCAATATGAGCCTGACTTTAGGGATACCCCGTTCTGGGATGCCTATAAGGCGGTAAAGGGTGGCTATTGGACAGAAGATCAATTCCATCAATGGGCACAATCTGTCTGGGCTGATGGTTCTAATGACGAACACCATGAGGGGGAGGAAGTACAGGAGAAGGTTAAGGAGGTTACAAAGAAGCAACAAGCTCTAGCCGGTGCTGTATGTAATAAGAGAATTGGTAAGCATAATACAGCTGCTAAGGTTCGTGAGTTTACAAAATGCATGAAGGGTGTTGAGAAGTCAGAAGTTAAGTACAATTATAAGCCAAAGAAAAACAAATAAAGACAGTTGCTTATATTTAAAGCTCATAAAAAGTGTAGCTATATTACATTAGTAATATAATATACTAATATGATGGGTAAAGAATTAATTCGTGATATATCCGGTGCTATTATGACATTATCGTTTATGTCATGTTATATCCCCCAAATTATAAAAATTATAAAAACAAAATCATCTTCCGATCTTTCACCATCAATGATTTTTCTAGGATTATCAGGATATGTATTTGGTATGATCTATATGATTACCAATGTTTTCGGACTCTGGTGGTTTCTCAATTATCTTACTGGTATTATTAGTTCTTTTGTACTCTTATACTATTGGTTTAAACATAGGAAGAACTAAGGAGCCCTTGAAATTCTCTTGTTTTATTGTTATAGACAATAAATACGTATAGAATGATTCCTTTTAATAGATTTATAAAAGAGCGTACAAATGCAGACATAATAAGAGGTTTAACTGATGTTTTAGATCCTGAGGCTATAGCAAGAGGTGGAAAGCGAGGAGAGATAAGAATCTCACCGAAAGAAAAGAACGCAGTTACAGAAGATGATGTTCGTGCTGCTTTTGATTTATTAAAACTTAAGTTAGTTAAAGTTGTTCCTAAGAAGACGGAGACTGCTGAAAAGGAAAGTAAGTCTTCGAAGTATCCAACGTATGTTGTTGTGGATGATAATAACGCCGAGCACTACGTCATCTTAACAGGTGGAGCTATGTCAAACGCTGGTATGGCCTTTGAAAGACAAAAAGCAGAAGAGATACAAGCAAATATGACACCTGAACTTCAGGCAGCCAATCCTCTGTTTAAAGCTATAAAAGAAGTTGCTGGTAGGGATATAACATTTGTTGATTCAAAGACAGGATTCGGTCAACTTGTAAAAAGACAATTAACAGGTGAACCGCAGAATGTCGGTCCAAGTATCGCGGATATAACACTTATAGACAATACAGGAAAAGAATATTATATCTCACTGAAGGCTTCAGGTGGTAAGACAATCGCCAATAACGGTATAGGCAATACATTCGAATTGAAGAATAATACCGTTATCACAAATCCTAACCCTGTCGCTGACAAACTTTTTGCTGCAGCAAAGCTCGATAAGACAAAGGTTGCTCAGGGTATTGAAGCATATATGAAGCAAGTTGTATATGGAGAAAAAGAAGCAAAGCAGGTTACAGGGTATGACGAAAAGGTACTTTTAGATTATCTTGGATCGGCAATTGATTACGGTTATTACTATGTCCGCGGTAAAGCAAAAGATGAATACGAAGCCTACGATATAACGACTCTAGAAAATTTAAAGCATACATTCCTAGGTAGAATACATAACGTCAAGATTCAGTACCCATATTATCACGGGCCTGGGGTTAGAGAAAAGAGAAAAGGTGCTGATATTATCGTAACTACAACAACGGATACAGCAACACCTGATCCTAATGCACCAGCAGATCAGACATCAAAGTCAAAACAGCACGTTTTCACTTTTCAAATAAGAAATGCTTCAGGTGAGCTTATCCCTAAACAAATCAATCTCATCAAGGGAACATCTGTAGCAGCATAAATAATAATATGCTTAGAGATAGTAGAATTATAGCTAATCTTTATAATGAGAGTGTACCTACTGTTACACCCAATATTACTACACCGATGATTACCGGTCAGCAGCCTTCTTCAACACCAACAACACCTACAGCCCCTTCTACCATTAGACCAGTACTAGGTGGCACAGAAGCTGCTGAAGAAAAGAAGGAAAAGCAACTTCCTGCTAAAAACTGGGTTAAGGTAGATAAGATTGTTAAAGATGATGTTCGTGAAATTGATAGTATAGCTCACGAAATTACTTCCCTCATTCATGGTTGTTGTGAGGATGACGTCATATCGAAAGTCATGTCAAAGGTGTTCAAGAAGCACCGTCAGTGGTCAAAGAAGTAAAGCTTGATCACTTCAAACTCGTCTCTAAAATAGATTAAATATTTCTATGAGGGCGACTTCAAAAACCGGGAGCACTATGACAGCTAATATTGAACACAAGAGTACTGTTCTTGTAACATCAGATATGGTTATTGATACATATCTAGCTGCTAAGAGAGAAAAGAATAAGGATAAGAAGAAAGAGATGATGGAGAATGTTGTTATTCTTTCTCAGAATTTAAATCGCTATACCCCTTTGAGGCGCTCGCAGTACATTCTTCAGGAAGAATAAAGAATTCATCCGTTAACATCTTTTCAGCTATTTTGTGTACGGTTTTCTTAGTATTATCAAACCTATATACTTTGCATATAGGACACACTCCTACTTCTTCATAAACTAAAGAAGAACACCCTTCACAGACTTTATAACCAAACCAAAATTTTTTAATTGTTTTAACCATATATTCTTTCTTCTCTTTGATGGTTAGATTCATAAATATAATTAGTATATATGGTTAAAGATGTCTATGCAATCTACGAACAATATTTAGCTGAGAATTATAATGATTCTTCTACTGAGTTACCTGGTAATAAGGCTACTAAAAGATATAGTCCTCTGATGACTGCTAATAATAGTTCGAGAAGTATTCTACCTAACGGTAATAAAGGTGTTCAAGGTGCATTTGGCGATAAAGCGACAGTAAGCAATTTATCACCTAGTGGATCAGAAGCAAACGAAACACCTATTCAGAGAAAGATAAAGAAAGATATTAATAAGCTTCATGAATTAGTTAGTAGCGGAAAGTACGAAGATGCTGTAGTGTATTGTCATAGCATTAATAAAGCTCTTCAAGATGCTCATAATAGTAAAAAGTAATATTTGATTATTATTAGATTGTAGTTAAAATAGCTTCATGTCTAAACAATGTCACGTGCACTGGCATAATGTGCATCATAATCTTTCTGTAATTGAACAGCAATTAATTGATGCTGATTATATACCTAATGCTATAGTAGGCGTTGGTAGAGGTGGGTTGATTCCAGCTGTCCTTATGGCTTATAAATTTAACGTTAAGCCGTTTTTTAATTATACTATTCAGAGCTATACTGACGATAATTTACATACAAGTGGTTTCGTTGCCTTTCAGGATCCAGGGGTAGATATTTGCAATTATAAGAGTAAAAACGTACTCGTTGTGGATGATCTTTCTGATACCGGAGACACTTTACTTCATATTGTTGATCTTCTCAAACATCAATATGGTCTAGAAAATATTCGGGTAGCTACTCTTTGTATAAAAGAAGATACAAAATTTATACCTGACTACTATGCTGAAAAATTTCCTTCAGATTGCTGGCTAGTCTTTCCTTGGGAAGAATGATTTCCGTTTCTTTTTTTTTCTCTGTGCTATAATTTGCTTTCTAGATGGGAGAAAGTTGCCATCTATTTCTTTAGGTTGATTAAATGTCGCAGTATTATTATCACCATTCGTCATTCCTTGACTTGTAGTTCTTATACCAGCTACCTGCTTTGGTGAGAGTCCAGGAGCCGTACCATCGAACGCTTCTAAAATTTCATTAAATTTATTTTCAAATCTCATAATCAAGTTCAGGCCTTGGAAATGCTTTTTTAACAGCATTACATTGTTCTATATACTTATTAATTTGAACCTGATCATTCTTTACGATTCCATCAATGTAATCAAAAATTGAAGGATAATTTCTTCTACGCAATTCATAATAAGGTGGTCTAGGGTAGTCTTTTATAACCCATTCTTTATCCGTTTCATTATAAACAAGATACTGTTTATCTGTTATCTCCGGAGGTATAACTGTAGTAGAATAATCAGGTAGTATGTATTCATCAGGTCTTAACGGATCCTCAGCTGCTTCCTCGATACTCGTAAGAATAAAACTTTCAGGATGATAGTTATATACCTTCATTAGGTATATTATATCTTAGTATTTAATACATGCAAGAAGAGCAACATTTTTTGGTCGTGTTTCTGTTCCATAGTAAGGTGCCCCATTAGTACCATCAGCTGATGGTGACGTAATTACACCATTTACTGTAGCCTTACCAGAGCTATTAACTGATGTAATTAAGGTTTGATGCTGACCAGCATAATGAAGATGGTCTAACCCGTCTTTGTTCGCAGCATATGTACTGGTGGTAATTCCAGTTATTCCTGTTGATGTAAACTCTCCACTATGATAATGCCCTTGAAATTGATCTAATTGGTCAATACCAAATACTCTACCACTGTCGTATCCAGGTAAACCAGCAGATCCGGTATCGATTGGCGATGTACCCGTGTCAGGGTCTGCCCAACCTCTAATAAACTTACCTCTTAAATCTGGTAACCGGAATTTACCACCACTACCAAGTGCTGATCCATCAGTTGCTTTACCCCATATAGTATTTGTACCTGTGCCATTTTTTGGCAAGGAATTCCAGAGATTCTGATATGTTGCACGATCAACTAAACCTCCGTTTGCCTTTAACCACCCTGACGGGGCTGTATTAGTATTAGATACTGCAAAGAATGCAACCATACCTGTAGGTGTAGCGTTAATAACCTGACTATCTACATATATCTTACTAGTCAATTCATTATTATTTGTAGGTGTCGTATTAGCGGTATATACACTTTGAACATTAACATCACCCGTCATTGTACCACCGGCGAGCGGTAAGAACGTATTGTTATTATATGAACGTTCAGTTGAAATTTTACCATCAACATATGTCTTTCTAGTAAGTGTATTACCTGTTAAATCATTTGCGTTATCGTAAGTCGAAATAGCTTTGTTTATACCAAGTATAATATCTCCTGTCATTGTACCACCGGTAAGAGATAGCTTTGTATCTACATATGTTTTTCTAGTAAGTGTATTACCTGTTGCATCCGTTGAGTTGTCATAAGTTGATGTAACTTTATTTGAACCTAGGGTAATATCACCTGTCATTATACCACCTGAAAGAGGTAAAAACTTACTATCAACATATCCCTTTGAAACAGCACCGAGGGCTACTGTATCTACATATGCTTTATTAGCTAATTCGGAATTGCTTGTTGGTTGATTGGTTGCGTAAAATCTATTATTACCTGCAGATATATTACCTGTAATAGTAGTATTGCCTGTCAATGGCACAAAATTTGTATATACCCAGCTTTGTGTTGCCCCACCATTTGTAGCACCTAATACAGCATTATCAACGTACTGCTTATTCGCTAATTCATAGATATTAACAGGTATACTGTTTGCATATATTCTATTTGCACCAGCTGAGACTTCTCCAGTTAGAGTACCTCCTGATAGGGGTAAGAATTTACTATCAACATACTGTTTGTTGGTTGCGTGTGTGCCGGTACTCGGTGCACTTAATACTATAATATTTGCAGCTGAGAGTGAATTACTTGCACTAATACTACCTGAAACAGTTAAACTAGCGATCGGTACAACACCTATACCTATATTACCGGTGCTATCGATAATTAAACGCTCAACACCTGCAGCTTCATCTTTAATAGAAAAAGTATTAACACCTGTTCTCAATCCAAATGATGCTGTATATCCAACACCAGTATTTTGTAATGTTATATTTTTTTCTCTTCCTCCGGTACCTACTATTGAGCTATTAATGGCACCAGCTACATCTAGCTTTAAACCGCTCCCTACACTCGTTGCACCAATTGCAACATTATTAGAGGCATTGATTAAAATACCAGGTGGGTTAACAAGACTGCTATCTGTTGTCAACCATATGCCACCGGACCCTGTATTAATTATATTAAAATTACCTGATGAACCAGATTGTCTTAAAATCTTAGAGCTATAGCTTCCTGTATTTGAATAAAAATTGACATAGGAATTACCGCTTGCTGTTCTATTAAGACCAATTTCAACCCCTGCATCGCCTGTGGAAATCTTACTGCCTGGGGCAACAACTCCTGAAACGTATACATTAGTACCAGAAAGATCTCCTGTCATTGTACCACCTGATATAGGTACAAAGTTTGTTATAGGTACAAAGACAAAGCTTGTTATAGGTACAAAGCTTGTTGTAGGTGCAAAGCTTGTTGTAGGTGCAGAGTTTGTTGTAACATATGTAACATATGTAACATTAACACAGGAAAGAAGACTTGCGAGGTTATCTACGAGGTTATCTACATATCCTTTATTAGCTACTTGATAACTATAACTCGGACTCGTAGATTGAGTTATAACATACGTATTACTATCAATAATACCCTGCATTACACCACCTGCAATTGGAAGAGGTGATACGGATGAAATCGTTAATGTATTTGTAGTTGTATTGTTATTAAATGTTATACCACCTGTACTTGCTAATGTGATAGCTGCAAGATTTGTACCGATACGACCAACAAACTGTCCTGTATTGAGCGTAAGATTGGTAGGTGAGGTTGCGTTAGAGGTATTATTAACCTTAACACTATTTGCTGGCATATTAACCAACATTGCATCTGTTACTTTATTGTTAGCAATTGTGACAATACTACCACCACCGCCCTGAAGAGCGCCACCTGTAAATACACCGGGGGCTATTTCCTTTTGTGTGATACCACCTGGTTTAATATGAATAGGTACATTATTATCGAATTGTGTATAATCAACTGATGCACCTACTGTATATGGCGCAAAATTAGATAGTGCCGGTGTTGCACTATAGGCAGTAAGTGATGGGGTGCTATAGCTTGTTAGTGTAAATAGTGTGGATGTTCTTTGATCATATAGTAAGTCTCCTATTATAGCTCCAGATGTTGCTTTGACGGCTGTCTGAGATAAACCATTAAGACTACCTACACCCGTACCTGTAAGTGTACTAACAAAACCGAGATTCTTTGTTGCTATTGATATACCACCTTGTGTTATACCATCTCCTATAAAAAGTCTTTTTGTATCTATGGTAAAGCCAGGTTCAGCTTGATTAAGTGCGACGTTCTGTCGATCACGATCAGGACCACTTCTTATTATAAGTTTTGTAATGGAATTGCTAGGCATACTATACTAAATTATTTATCAACTTAACATTAATTACCATATTTTTATAAATATCAATATGGCGAAAATTTACTCTGCTGTTGCTTCTAATGCTAACACTCTCTCTGTTTTTGATGTAGAAAAGGGTGTAATCAGCTTTAAAATTACCCTTGGTGATGTTGAAATAATCAACGGGCCTGTAATCACTAGTGATAAGCTCACAATTATTGTTAGGGACAGACAAGGTAAACATTTTGGTAAAGTTTATACATTACCACGTGGTATTCTATCATATTCGTTTCAGGTTAAATAAATATTTAAAATATTAACATTATGAGCTTTGACGAAATGAATCTCAATGAAATTAGAAAACTAAGAAATGATGTAGACACTCTTTATAAGACTATATATCAAGGAAACGGTGCACCGTCATTAACTAATCAAGTCACAAGCTTAAATGAAAGATTAGATGCGTTTGAAGAACGCATTGTCAATAATATTCATTCTATTGATACAGAAATGGGATTAAAATTCGATAATATTACAGCAATTGTTAACGAACGCTTTAATAATATATCATATCAGATATCTCATGAGTTCGAACGAACAAAAATAAAAGAACATGGCGCACATCAACTTCGCGCTAATCTTCTTACTGCAGCAATCGCTACATGTTCATCTTTTTTAATCTTTTTCCTTACAAAGGTATTTGAAACTGTAAAGCACATTAATTAGTAGATTTATATAAGAATAAGTCATATAATTTGACTTATGAATTTAATTGATATAGATCTGGTATCAGAGCTACCTAGTGCTAAAAATTTTTATATGTTGAAGGATAACGAATACCCGTTTTGTATTCTTGGCTTTCAAATTAAAAATGCCTACGACCAAGCTCGATTAAATCTTAAAGAATATTTAAATGCAAAAGATTATGTTCATTATTTACCAAAAAAAGAAAAGGAAGTAATGTGCTTTAGAGGAATAAAAATTACACCAAAAAATTATTTTTCACCTCTTCTAACTCAGTTTAGTAATTTCAATACTAATCCGCTGGATATCTCTAAAAGGAGATACGAAAGTATAATACATGAATACGGTCTTACATGTAAAAACTGTTATAGCCTTCTACAAAAAGGTGTGTACCCTATAGATGGTGAATGTATAGGGACATTTGTAAGAGAAAATATTAATATTAATAATTTATATGAAAATGCTTTTAATTTAGAACAGGTACCTATTTTTCAATCATACGCATATTTTACAATTTTTATTTTGGAAAATAAAAGTATATTTAAAGGGTAATTTAGCCTCCCTTGCTTTGTGATATATTAGCACGGGCTCCGAGATTTGAAGCTGCAGAGGTACGTATATCATGATTTGTGCCGGTATGGCCTTCTACATAGCTATGAGAATGATCTGCCATAACAGTACAATCACGGTGTGAACCGAGTCCAAAATTAATAATTGGAAATTCTGTAGCTCCGGCTTGAAGCGGTTGTTGTTGTGCTATAAGTTTAGCAATAATTGTTTTTCTTGGTAGACCTCTTATATTACCATCTGTATTATTTTGAAGCTGTGCCATTTGATATGTAAACCCTGTAAAACCTGTTTGTACGGGAGTTGTACGTAAGTCTTGACGAGGTGGTAATTCTTGTGTTGGGCTATCTGCAAGTGTTGCACCGAGCCCTACAACTGGAAAACCATAACTGTATACGGGTATCCTATTTGTTGTATAAAGAGAGCCACCTAAATTAGATCCCATATAAGTACCTGCTTCTATATATCCTACAACGGAGAGTTCAGGTACCCAGCCTACATATGAACCAGGATCTGTATATCCCATAAAAATTGCCTTACCGGGTTTAAGTGTTGTTGGATTTAATTCACCTGTAATTGCAGATTGAAGATCAAAATTACCCTTTATATCAACAGGTAACCCGGTACCGTTACACATATCAGGTACCGGGTTACCTGTAACTTTAGATTTATGTGTCTGTTGAATAGAATGAGGAGCTTCAAGCTCGTGTGTAGATACACGGCCTTCTGCGTATATACCGCCTTTAACATAAACATTACCAGTAATACCTATACTACCATCAATTAATATTTGTTCACCATAACGCTGTTTTATACTCACAACATCACCGACGAGACTTAATCTACGACCACCATCGATATTAACTTCATTAGCACTACCGATATTAACTTGCTCACCGGCAATATTAGTCATAGCACCTACAATATTCACTACACCATAGGACTTTAAATTTAAACCACCTGCACCTACCAATACATTATATTTATTACAGACATTAAGCGTATATGTACCACCAGGTAAATCATCTACCTGTACCTGTTCAATAAGAGGTGTCTCTTTTTTTACTATAAGAGTACCGCCTGGCTGGACCTGAATATAAGCATCCTCCATCTTACCCTTAGGATCAACACGAATAGCACCCCAGTCGTTCATTACTGTTCCAATCGTTTCTATTTTATGTTTTGTAATTTCAACAATTTCTGAACCACCGAGACCCATTTGAGCCTCGAGTCTCGCAAGCTGTGGTATAATGGCAGCTATTTTTTGAGGTAAATCAATAAATTTTTTTGTTTCACGTGCCCATACTCCATTAAAGGAACTCGGACTCAGGCCTGAACCCCCGCAGGCCGGGCATGTTTTACCTAAAGGGCTACCTATACTATTAGGAATGGTTGAACCATCAGTACATGTTATGCTACCTAATCCTGGTATAGCTTTTGCAGGAATTATCCCCGTAAACGATTGTATACTAGGTATAAATGCACCTGGAAAACTTTTAAGTAGTGATGGTGAAAACCCAGACTGAAGACCTGAGAATAAAAGGGATTTAAAACTACCTACCATATCACCACCTATATTATTGGAATGTGACGTTGCACCTGTAGCTTGAAGAGCCTTACTAGATAAATTTAAAAACATTCCAGCTTTTGAATTTGTATCTCCTATAGGGGCACAAACTGGACAAGGAGCAAAACTTCCACTTTGCGATTGACCTTTTCCGTTGAGCTTTATTAAGCTATTAACACCTGATGTCATCCCGCTAGTTCTTCTGATGTCAAATAACTGCTTAATATCAGCTATAGGATCCATTAGTTGTTTCCAGTTCTTATAGAGAACAACATTTAAATCACCAACTTTTCTATAATGATCGCCATGAATAATGACATCACTATCACGTTGAGTAAAATTATTACGTGATCCACGAACTGTATCAAATAAATCACCCAGTACGAGTTTCTGATCATTATTTGTAGCAAGCTCTACATTTGCCTGGTTATTAAATTCTTTAAATGATCCTGAATAATGTGTAAGTTTTAAAATTTCACGATTATCTGTATTAACAAACGCTAATGTACCTCCTTTTTGATTAATAACATATTTGTTACGATAAGTTTCGGCATTTATTGATTGTGTACCTTTTGAATCATTTTCATATTCACCTGGGTAATCTATTCCTGGTTGACCAGGTGCTGCATCAAATATACTACTCCAATCAGAAGCACCATACGATACACCAAATACTACAGGCTTTAATGGGTCACCTTCATTAAAGAAAACCCAGACGTGAGCTCCAACATTAGGTATAGCGAACGATCCTTTAGCACTATTACTATAACATTCCGGTGTATAATTATAACTTAATTTATTAACATTATTTGCATTAGTAAGCTGAGGATTATTAAAAGCATCGCTTAAATTAACAATTGCTTGATCATAAATGTTACCTGGTTTTTCACCTATATTGTCAATATTTTGTGCAAAGCTTGTACTGCTTTCTGTATAATGATAATCACGGTTTGAACTATCACTTGTTGTTGCTTGTTTTGATGCTGCGTGGTATCTGCCTGCACTCGCAGCTCCGGCGATTGGAGCTGTAACCTCAGCCCATGGTAATATAAGTTTTAAATCCTCAATAACATCCGTAAGATCACTACCTACATTATTACCTATAAATTTTATTAGTTTATCCTTTGCAGGCGTATCCTTTGAGTTCTCTATCCAGTTTTTATATACAGAAGGAGAGATGTGAGGTACAAATACCTTTACACGGCCACGATATTGGGGGTCATTGTTTTGTACGACAATCGCTAGATAGTTGCCAAAATATTTTGGATAATCCATAGTTGATATACGATTATTTACACATAAAATTGTAATATGCTAATTAAAGTATCACATGAATCACCGATTTCGATTCTACAGACTTCAACACTTTATAATGATTTTGATTATGCTTTAGTGCATCTCTTTGAATCACATCCAAAATATTATCAATATTTTAAGACAGCGCGAGAGGTATATAACAGAGAGGTTCTTCTTGATAACTCAATCTTTGAACTAGGTCATGCGTTTGATAGTGAAAAGTTCTTTAATGCTACTATCGATCTTAAGCCGAATATGTTTATTGTACCGGATGTTCTTGAAGATAGTGAACAGACTAGAAGGAGTTATGTAGAGTGGATATCAACAGGACGAATTACAGAAATTAAGCAACATTGCATAACAAAAGCAATTGGTGCGGTACAGGGTAAAACCTGGCAGGAGCTTATAGATTGTTATAAGTTTATGTCCGATCATGCTGATATAATTGCTATTAGTTTTGATTTTTCATATTATAATACAACAGGTGAAGGTTATACGAAGCTTGATCAATGTGCACCGGTCGTCAGCGTTTTATTAGTCAGCTCATTGAAAAAGGTATTTGGAATTGGAATAAACCACATCATCTACTTGGCTGCTCTTTAGCTAAAGAATTCCGCTATTACATTAATCACAATATCTTTAATATTGTAAGCTGTGATACAAGTAACCCTATTGTTGCAGCATTGCATGGATTACGGTACGATGCTGATTATGGTTTACCAACAAAACCGTCTACAAAACTAGCTGATTTAATTGATCACGAAGTTACAAAGGATGAGATGGAAATTATAGATTATAATACTAAAATGTTTAAGAAAATTTTATGTCGATAGATTATCCTTGGATTGTATTCTTTAGCCGAACAGGTTCTGAGATAACCAATTTAATAGTTCATTACAACCGTATCCCTGATGCTATTATTACTAATAGACAAGGTATTGAGGGTATTGAGCCACACTTGAAAAATTTGCTTAATGAAGGTAAGTTGAATTGGGTAGTAATACCTAAGAACCCTTCTGTTAGTGATTATAAGAAGGCATTAAAACCGTTTAAGGATCCACTTATTACTCTTCACGGTTATCTTAGAATAATTCCAAAAGAGATTTGTAAGAAGTATAAGATCTATAATTTACACCCTGGTCTTATAACAATGTACCCTGAGCTTAGGGGTAAGGATCCACAAGTACGAGCTGTACAAGCTAGTCATAAGATAGCCGGTGTTGTTATACATGAAGTTGTACCAGAGGTAGATGCCGGTAAAATCATACACGATCATGCAATTAATATTCAGGGTTTAACAGAAGAAGAAGTTATTAGAGGTCTCCATTCTCTAGCTAGCGCTGTATGGTATAAGTTTTTTGACAATTATGAGCATAGACGAAATAGTAAACGCAATTGAAACACAATACCCTCTGACTTGTGCAGAGTTTAAGAAGATTCAGCACGATCACTATCTTACATTTTGTAAGAAGCAGTTTGATTATGGTCCGGGGAATATTTCACTCGGCTCTTCTTTAAATACCGCAGAAGAGAGGAAAGCTTCCATATCAGCTATTGTTGTAAGACTTAATGATAAATTACAGCGTTTGATTAATCTTGTTCTTAGAAAGAACAGTCTCGAATCAGCTAATGAATCTGTCTTTGATGCTTTTTTAGATATTTCTGTTTATAGTATTATTGCTGAGATTGTTAATCGTAGCAAGTGGGCGAAGTGATACTACAATAATAGTATGCTTATAAGTTTTTCAGGTGCTCAGTCAACGGGCAAGAGTACATTATTAACTGCATGTAGGGATCATTATGGTGATCGATACGAGTATGTTCCGGAGGTGCCTAGACTTGTCAGGAGGGAGTTTAATGTGCCGATTAATGAGCAGGGTACAGGTTTGACTCAGTGTCTAATTATTAATAAACATATTGAGAATGTACTGAGATTTAGGGAGACAAAGGGGGCTATATTTGATCGCTGTATTCTCGATGGTGTATGTTATACAGGGTATCTTCACATAGAGGGTAGTGTATCTAAGTGGGTATTTGATTACAGTAAGCATGTCTTTGAGAAGCTTATACCAATGTATGATGTAGTTTTTTATACAGACCCGTATGATGTAGCGCTTGTTGATGATGGGGAGAGAAGCGTAGATGTAGAATTTCGTAATAAGATAATTGAAACATTTGAACAAGTAATTGTTTCATATGGGGATAATTTATTAAAAAATAAACTCGTTCGACTAAAAGGAACAGTTGAAGAGCGAATGGAAGCGATTAAACTAAAGCTAAATTAAATTTATGTCAACAACCAACCTAACCGATATTGCATCTAAAACACTAGGATCATCAGCTTCATATGCCGTTTATACGGAGAAGTTTGATCCGTCACTTCTCAATCCCATGCCTCGTATTCTTGCTCGACAGGATCACGGTATTAAGGGAGATGAGTTTGTAGGATTTGACACCTGGCATTGTCATGAAGCGACGTTTCTTCTTAATAACGGTTACCCTATTGCTGGTACTGTAAAATATACATACCCATCGAGCTCTGAATTTATGGTAGAGTCAAAGTCAGCCAAGCTTTACTTTAATTCTTTTGATATGTGTAAGATGGGTGACACGGTTCGTGAAGCTATTAGTAATTACGAACAACAAATTACCGACGATCTCACACAAGTTATCGGAACACCCGTACAGGTTAAATTTTATGAATCAGGTTCTGATGAGCGTTCTTTTGATCCTGTTAATGATTATAAGGATCTCTTTTGGGAGCTATTAGATGTATCTAATACTATCGAGGTAACTGATTATTCTGCTCAGCAAGATCATCTAGAATTTTATAAAATTAATCCTGAAGATAGTGAACCTGTATCTGATAAGTGGTTTACAAATGCTCTTCGCTCACGCTGCCGTCACACTAAGCAGAAGGATACCGGTGCAGCATACATTCATATTGTAACAAAGAATGGGTTTAGAGTTAAACCTACATCACTCTTTAAGCAAATTGCCTCATTGCGTGAGGTTAATGAATTTCATGAATTTTGTGCTGAGAAGCTTTACAATGTCATTATGTCTCATGAAGAAGTATCTGATTGTTGTGTTACACTTCTTTATTCACGTCGTGGGTCGTTAGATATTAACCCTACTCGTGCTAGTAGGAATGACCTGATCCCTGATAAGTTGATTAATACGAACGTCTATACAAAGAAGACAATGGGCCAGTAAAATTTGTTGTAGTGTTGTAACAAAAAAAGAGGAGCGAAGCTCCTCTTTTTTATTATATATGTATACTTTTTATTAACCGAGATATGCCTGAAGATTGGCATGGCCACCTGTTGTACGAACTTGATGGTAAACATCGGGACTACCGGTGAGGTAGAAGAAGTTATCGATAACAGATGCTTTTGCAGAGTCAAGGACAGTATTTACTGATCCTGCACTAAGGCTAATGGATGTTGTTAATAAACTTCTTTGTGGGAATGTAACAGTAAGAGTTGCACTAGCGCTAGGTCTAAATGTTGATGCAGCGATATTACCTGGCCATACTTGGGGGGTTGTTAGAGCTGTAGGTGAGCTTAATGTAAGAGTAATGCTTGTAAGGCTACTAGCACTTAATGAAACACCGTCACTATTACCGCTAAGACGAACGGATAATGTGAGGTCTTCGTCAGGAAGTGAAGTACCAAGTGTTGTTGCACTAGCCGATATTTTAATTGTTGCAGCGTAACCTAACGCAGTAACAGTAGAGCTGTTAACAGATGCAATATTTGGTGAATAGTTTAAATTGGTTTCGTATGCCATATATCAATATTTATTCATCAGCGTACAAATATTTTAATCATTTTAAATATAGTACCTACAGGGTAATTATGCTTTGTTTTAACTGTTCTACGGTTAACCCTGTATTCACCTTTTTTGTTTATTATTGCAAATATATGTCCTTCTACATTATGCATACGCATAAAATTTCTAGAGTTATGCTTATATGTAAATGATGTACCATCTGGTAAGGTAATAGTATATTCGAGCTTATATTTACCGTTAAGCATATTAGCATGGTTTCTTTGTTTTTCTTTCTCCGTTAGACCCTGTTCCTTTATTCGAATAGATAGGCGACGACCTTTATCTTTTTGCTTTTTTAGCATTTCGTTATAAAAGTCACCGTTTCGATTATTTTTTGTGATTAATGTAATGCTTTGTTTTTTTCTACCAATCAACTGATTATAGGTTTGACCTCGTTCATATTGTCGTTTCTTACTTTCAGAAATACGCTTATTAATCTCCTGTCTAGTATAGTAAGAAAAATATTTACAAGGATCACCACCTGTTCCGCCTTCATGAATATTATAACAATTATTTCTCCAATAATGCTTGAGTATACGAATTAATCGACGTTCGAGTCTATTTAAATCTTCTTCTGTATTGATTCTGATTTTAAGCCATCTACGTGTAAAGTTTTCTTTGCCATATTTTTTGACTGCTTTGAGAAAATAAGTTGGGCCTGAGCCAATATATGAATCAGATTTGTACCCTATATGTTTGCCTGCATAAATTTTGTTATTGATATTGTTCTTCGTAATATATAACAGATATTCTTTCATAAGAATATTTATGCATGTAAACGGTCTGCGTTGTAGGTTTGATATATAAAAAGAAACCTCGCGAATTTCTTCGCGAGGCTCTTTATTTGACTTTTGTGTATTTTTATTATAAATCCTTGTAGTACAAGGAGATACAGGCTAAAAATAAACCGACTGAGTGGAAGGCGTAAACGCCGTGCCAAGACCCTGGAGGATGATGACGTGATAATAGAGGTTTGCACCAAAGATATTATCGACAACACCATAGCGGGTAAGCAATCCAACGCGGGGACTGAAGTCGTTAGGACCGATTGTTCTCTGAACCATAACAGGGATGTATGGGCAGTAGATGATACCGGTGTCATAGAACTCAGGACCCTTATAACCGAGAAGGGCGTAGTCGAGGCGAGCAGTACGAGTTGTTCCGGATGGGAATCCGTTCTTACCACCAAGGTTACCCCCGGCGTTAGCTTCGTATTGAGCTTCTGTACGTGTATCACGGTAGACGTTGAAACGGCCGGCAAGCGAACCAACCTTTGCAACACCAACGGGCTGTGTGTTGACGTTACCTTGAACAGGTACCCACTGGAATTCAGGGAGCATTTCAAGGATTGCGCAAACGCGAGGTGTACCAACGATGAAGTTAGCGGCACCACGACGGTTACGAACGGCAATACGGTTAGCCTCAATGATGAGTCTCTGATAGAAGTCACGATTACGCTCAACCAACCAACGACCGTCTGCGGAAGCAGGGGACCAGATGGAGTACCCAGTGCCGTAGCCGGCATTGAGAGCTGTCTGAACCATACGGATGATCATTTCACGGTCGATTTCGGCCTGAAGCTCATAAGACATAGCGTTTGTGAGCTCAGTATCGATATCGATACCGTTCATGTTCTTAAGATCCTGCTCGAGTTCGACAGACCAGCGAGCTGCAAGACGGCGTGTACCGGCTTCAACTGCTGTCTTTTCGAAGGAGACAACGATCTGAGGAATGTTGGATGTGAGTTCGAACTGGCTAAGGAGCTGAGCAACACCCTGATCCTGTGCAGGAATAGGGAATGCAGAGTTTGTACCAAGACCTGAAAGCGCGCCAGCGGATGTACCGGTGAAGCGAGAATCGAGATATTGATACCCAAGTTCGGTACCTGTGTTGGCAAGAGCCTGCTGAGGACCAGCAGGGCTTGCACCAGAGGCATCAAGACCAGAAGAGGTAGCACCGAGAGGTGTACCTTCGTACTTATAACGGAGTGCAAATGCGAGTCCGACTGGACCACTCATGGGCTGAACACCAACGATTTCGTTAGTGATGAGCTCAGGGAATGTACGTCTGATCATCGGGATGAGAATCTTTGGAAGACGAGCATCACCAGGAGCGTAAGAGCTGTCGTTCTGTGAAGGGAACTGGTTACCGTAATTACCGGCACCAATTGTACCACCACTGAAAACACCACCTGTACCACCTGATGCATTATTAGCCTCAAAGCACCACTTCTCCTGGTTTTCAAGGAGGATGGCGGTATTGAGACGTGTGTGATCGTCTTCAATTGCGGCGACGTTCTCAGAAGTATAGTTAAGAACTGGGTTCCACTTTTCTAAGAGAGCCTGTGCGCGATTGACATCGATGTAAGACTGTGAGGGACGAATATTTGACATAGTTTTAATATTTCTTTCGTTTGTGTCGACCTATAATTACTGTTCAAGGGTAATACCCCTCAACTAGCAAAGGAAAATCTTTCCTTTAAATCCTTTTAATAAAAATTAATACTTACCAAGCTCTGACATGTAAACGTTGAAGATTGGAGCTTCTTCGCTTTCAACTGTCTTGGTAACGGATTCCTCGATAACGGGGCGATCAACTGTTGTTGCAACAGATTCATTGATGGCTTCGTTCTTGAGGCTATTGAGTCGCTCTTCTTCGGTCTTCTCAAATAAACCGAGAGTATAATCAAAGTTTTCAGCAATGAACTTAGCACTCTTTGTACCAAGCATCTTCTTCATATAAGCCTTCTTCTCGTCATCAAGGCTTGAGACCTTTTGCTCGAGAATAAGAGCAGACTTAACTTTGTTTAGTTCCTCGGTTAAGGAGGAAACACGCTTATTAGCGACTTCAAGCTGACCAGCAGCTTCATCAATTTTTGTCTTACCATCAACTACAGCCTCACGAATTGACTCTTGTGCAAGAGCCATATCAACGGCAAGGATACCACGAATTTCATCAAGAACGGAGTTAGCACGCTTGTTGTTGACTGCTTCCTGGATTTCTGTAGCGGGAATCTTTTCTTCGAGATAGAGATCAAGATAATTTGAAACCTGATCAACTAATGTGTTTTTAAAATTAGCAGCTTCATTTGTAAGAGCTGTTTCGTACTTCTCAATAACAGTCTTGAGCTTGTTTGTGCGATCAGCGTCTAAAGCCGTAACAACCTTATTGAGCTTGGCTGTGTGGTCGGCATCAAGGGCCTCAAGAAGATGTTCGAGCTTCTTAGCATAATCTTCATCCTGCTCAGTTAAAGCCTTCTCAACGTGAAGGGCGACTTTTTCGCTAACTGAAGCATCAAAGGCTTCTTGAATTTCCTTAAGGACGTCTTCTGTTAGGATATCCTTTGTGGCTTCTTTGAGGACTTGGCTGATATTTTTTTCCATATAAATTATTTATTGACGACCTTGCTGATTGTACGCTTTAATTTACCTTCAACTACGCCTTGTAAATACTTATTAGCTGAGGCGTAATTTTTTTGAGAAACGGCCTTAATAAAGTTAGTAATCTGTGTTGATTCGTGACTAAGACCGGCTTTTCTGCGACGCTCATTTTCCTTTGCGTAAGCTGCTTGACATGACGGACAATCACATGAAGGTCTCCATGCGTGCTTCTTTTCTTCAGCATCTTCATAACTCTCGCCTTTATATTCATCAACAACATTTGTATATACTTGGATGAGATCTTTAAGACTATCCATTTGATCTGCAGCAAGTCTTAATCCAGCGTGCTTAGCAGCATTTATTAATTCACCATCAGCATCAAAAGGTATACCTTTATATGCTGCAGCCATAGCTTCACGAACTACATTATGTAAAATATCAAATTGTTTGTCATTTGTACGAATTTCATTTTCATTAAGGCAATCGGTTAAATCATCTGCTGTGTGTTCAGGATGTGCAATACTTTCGAGTTTACCCTCTACACTATCAGACTCTTCACCAGCTTCTTCATCATCACTTGCGGGAGCTTTGAGTGCTTCTTCGGGAGCTTTGAGTGCTTCTTGCTTAGCTGCTATAGTGGCAAGAAGATATGCTTTTCTTTTATTTTCTGCGTCTTGCTGTTTAGGTGTGAGTGGCATAATTATAAATTATTTATAGTTTCGATAGGAAAGAAAGTATCTGTTCTCTCAAATATGTTGCTACATCGTAACGTGGTAAACTCTTGAGACTATTAGAAAATTTTTCGTAAACTTCTTCCAATCTCCCGTCTTGTGCGATTACAAATTGCTTTGATTCGAGAATACCGTTAACAAATGCTCTTGGGCAGCTTGGGTCAGCAACACAGTCAACAGCGATAAGACGCATTTCATTTACACGGTTAATACCATTTGACTCCTCGGATAATTGACCGAGAGCTCTACTTGACATACCAACCTTTACACCGTCATTAATAAGTGAACGAACGATTTGTCCAGTAGGTGTAGAAAGTACAATTGATTCACCGTAAATTGTTTTACCATCCTTACGAAGAGAGGTAACCATGTGACAGGCTCTTTCAAGATCAACCTCAGCTGAAGCAGGGTGATTTAATTCACCGAGCGCTCTCTTTGTATTAACCATTTCGTTAACGTAACGGTCAACTTCTCTTGCCATATCAGATTCGGTATAGATGCGTTGATTCTTATTAACCATTTCACATTCCATATAAGGTCCTTTAATGATTAGTTGTGATTGCCCACCTTTGAGATTTTTCTCAGTAAGAATATATTCAAATTCTTCTTCAGGTGCTGGGGTCTCGACGAGTAAGCGTAAGGACATAGATATAAATACTTATTGTTTAGTGGTTATTTATTTAATACCTAACTCTTTTTCAGTTAATATTAAAAATGAATAACCGTGTTTAGAACAGTATTTACGAGCTGCGTCCCATTTTGCCATATTTTGTGCATATCTTGCTGTCTCGTAAACCATGGTTGAATTTCGTTTCTTACCCTTCACCGGAGCTACAGTTTGTGTGCTTGGCTTTATTTCTATAATGTATTTTTTAATATATTCATTCTCTTTTATAGCAACAATTCCATCAGTGTAATATCGATGAATTTTATTATCTATTGGACTTAGATATGGGATAATTACAGCTTCACTTGCCCACTCTACGACATTATTATTATCATCACACCAACGAAAGAATTTTAACTCCCAACCTGATCTATAAACAGGCTGCTCTTTACCAACATATTTTGATGGGTTTTTAGGTTTAAAATAACCTTGTTTAAATTTATTATTTTTTTGAAGCGGTATCATTTTAGCCAATAAAGAACATAGGAGGTGCACCATCTCCAAATGCTGTAGCTCCACCTGTGTAGAGTTTTTCTTCAAGCTTTTCTTTCTCTGCTAGACCTTGACTTAAAAGATCGTTATAGTTTATTTGACCGCCTCCGAACATTGTTGTACCTGTAAATTTACCACGAACATTACCAACAGCAATTTTTGATAAAGCAAGGGCATATTGATATACACACTGCTCTTTAATAATATCTCTGAGTGGACGTTCAACATAACAGGCTAAAGTGCCCCAGAATCTACTACCTGAACCGGGGGTACGAGGTGGAGGATTCATAGTAAGATATTGTGTACGAGGATCAAAAGTAAAATATCGTCTGATAGCTAACATCTTCTCTCTAACACCAAGCCAGTTCTTTAATGTATACCAGCTAATAAGATCAAATCCATAGTTACCCATTGCGTAACTAAAATAAGTCTGTTGAGCTAATGTCTGTTCAATAGTAAACAGAGTATTAACACCATCAGATGTCCCTTCTTCAAAATTAAAGACATCAATAACCTTTCTATATGACATTGTGTCATAGTCAAAACTATTGACTAGTTGCTGTCTATTATTATTAGATGGTTTAAATGTAACAGCTACTAAGCTATTAAAATTAATAACACTCAAATAATCTGTAGTTGTTAGAATTTGATTAACAAATATACCGCTAGAATAAACAGAAGAGAGTGTAGGTGAAGAGCTAAAGAAGCTAGCAGGTATCGTTGATGTCGCAGCATAAACAGTATTAACAGGTACTGTTGTTTTATTGAAGTCAGGTGAGATACTAAACAGGTCGTCAAGCTTTATACCCTTATGATCAACATATAAATCAGAATTAAAAACAAGATACTCTTCCGTATAACCTGCATACTTAGCAAACATTTCACAGGCTATAGAAATATTTTCAAATAATTGATCTTGATGGATTTCAATATTAATCATCGGTGCACCCATAGCACGCGTTATTCTATCACCAAGTCGTGAAAAGGAATCAATTTTAGAATTGAGATTTGTGCTCTGAAAAGCAGAAATCGGAGTTATAGCAGAGCAATCCATATACTATTATTTATAGATTAAGCAGGAGGAGCTTCACCGGCTGGAGGAGCTGCTGCACCACCAGGAGCGGTTTCAGGAGCTGTCTCTGTAGGAGCTGGACCGAATTCAGGAGGTGCTTCAGAGCCTGGAGCTGCTGCACCTAGACCTCCACCGCCTCCCCCCCCACCAGCTCCCGCTTCAGCACCAACTAATTCTCCAACTTCACGCCAGTCCGGACCATTACTTTCAATTTGTGCTAATTCCCATTGTAACTCTTTATCCTTACGTAAGAACTCGCGGTTCGCCATAACATCAGTATCAGACCAACCAAGATAGCGTTTTTGAGCGTATGTCTTTGACACAAAGTCACTTTGAGTAATACTATTAAAATTTTCAGCTTTAAGCTGAAATTTTTGATTTTCTCTTAATTCATAAAAATTTGTCGGTACGTTAAAATGAATATCAAGTTGATGTTCCTTAAGCCTCATCTCTTCCATGAGACCTCTAAGCTTGAGATGAGTAGTAAATCCGTTTTTTAGACCAGCTGCAAATCGCTGCTGTTGACGAATAATAAAACGTGCAAACTTTAATTCCTCACGAAGAATATCAGCGCCATCCTTATATGGATCATCGGGGTTTAATCTTGAAGTCGGTACTTTAAGAGACTTATATAGCTTCTTAACAAAGTATAACAGATCTGTCAATTCACCTAAATTAGCACCACCGGCAAGTTGTGTAACAGATGTACCTTCAGATCCTGCTCTCTTAGCGAACCAGAAACTGTCTAACATTGACTGGGGATTGAACTGCTGAACTGTTGCCCCTTGATTAGCGTCATAATTACGCTTTGACCAATAATTGGTCATTAATTTACGGAGGTATGCTTCTGCCTTAGGAGGAGCCATTGTCCCTACATCAACGTTAAATACAAGACGTTCAGGTGCTCTCACTAAACGATAGATGACAATAGCATCTTCAATCAGACTTAATTGACGGTATGCTCTACGTGCATTTTCAATAAACGGTAAGCGGAGATTTTTCGCTTCATTCCATATACCAGAATTAATGTATGTCACCTGATTAACATCCATCGGGATGAGTTCGGTTTTTGCTACCTTACCGGGATTCTTGGCATCATAAATTGGCTTGCGTAATAGATAGCCCTTGACGACCATGTTCTGTACATTCTCGTAAATAGGGTCAATGACTTCTGCTGGTACTGTTATTACACCAAGAATACCTTCCTTAGGGTGCTTTTTATGAATAATATGTTCCCAGTATAATTCTGCGTCTACAAGAAGCTGACGAATATACTCCCAACCGCGATTCTCTAAATCAAAATATCCTATGTATTTTTGAAATTCACGTCTTAACTTAGTCTTTTGTGTTTCTGATAAATCGGTATCAACAAAACGAAGCTTTACTATTTCACCGTTTTCATCCTTATTAATAAATTCATCACAGATTTCATCTAGAGCATCCGCTACTTCTGAAAAAGCAGCCATGACTCTATAATCCATTAATCTACGACCTTTATCCGGTTGGATATTGGCGTACATAAAATCATGATAGTCTTTATTCTGTAAGATATTTGCGTACTGATCGTCTGTAGTAGATATTGAGGATGATACCGACTGACGGATAAGAGCACCTGTTCTATCAGTCCCCTTTTGATAAAACATTGTATATTTTGGATTTAGCTCATTAATCTTATCAGCTGCATTATATGACTGGTAAGGAAGACGCTGAGTAACAAATCTCATCAGCTCTCTTCCGAATGTACTTTCTCTATTTTGATCTATCTGATCAGCCATGGTGATTAATTATTTAATAAAGTATTTGATGTTAACAAGTGACTATGCTTCTATAGGGTTTGTTATTTGTGGGTAACCGTTAATATTGATTGTATCGGTATTAGCGTCAATAGAAGTTAGACTTTGCAATGATGTTACAACGTCAACATTTACAAAATTTTCTGTAATATAGAAGATATTACCTACAGGATCTTGTTGATTTGGGAATAACCATCCCTTAATAGTGAATGATGTATCCCCTGATATCTTGTATTTTTCCGATGCATTAATGTCCGTAGGGTATGATAGATTAACGGCTCCAGACCACAATACCTCGCTCCTTATTTCCTGAGGCACAGTAAATCCTGCAGGTGCTAAATCTTCAGGTACTTTCCATGAAAGTATAATATAGGGGTTATTAAAAGGAATAAAATTTGATAAAATCTGATCCATATCAGATTGAAATTTTGTAAGAATAGACATATTAATGTCTATGTTTACTGGAACTGGTGATAGATAATGTGTTGTAGAAGGCTGTGGGTTTGTAGGGCTGGTAGAATTAGAAACGTAATACCCTTGAATTTTATTAAAAACTCGTGACTCATCTCTACTGATACTATTAATACTAACGGAAACAACCGGGAGAGTTATATTTTGTGCCAAATTAACGAGATCATATATTACACGTTGTTTAGGTGCGTAGACATAGCGAACCTGTACATTATTAGCAGGTACTCTATTCTTATCGTATCTTTTAATAATAATATTATCAAAAGCAGAACAAAAAAGGGTTATTAGATCTTTAATCTCAAAATGGAAACTCTGCGCGCGCATTGTTAATATTTAGTTTAATGAACTCTATCGATAAAGTGTCTAGGTAGCTTGTTTTTAGATCTTAACAGAATATTTGCTATATTTCCGTCGAGAATGTATGTTGATGAGTAATCATCCTTACTTCTTGTTGATCTACCTGCTGCCTGAACAATCGAATTTAACATCTTGTTTTCATACCACTCCTTATCAATTTCAAATAACTGCTTTACTCTCTTAGAAGCAAGAGAAGGATACGGTAATTTAACAATAATTTGAAATCTGGCTAAATCATCCTTAAGATCGACACCGTAAACTAAAGAAGGTGAAACGAGAACTGTAGGATCTAATGATTCATAATGTTCCTTGAGAATATCTTCATTTGTATTATTTGTATCCCTAATTAGTAGTCTATTACCTGATACTCTCTGACGGATAAAATCTGCTATTTCATAAGTGTGGGTATTAATAATACCTTTGTCATTTTTATGTGCGTTTAATATTTGGTCAATATATTGACAGATATAAGGTAGAGATGTTTTTAGATTTTTATAATTGAGTTTATATTTTGAAGAAATATAGATAGGTGACTTGCTTGAATCGAAATTACTCTCAACTTCAATATATTCATAGTCTTTTATACCGAGAGATTTTGCAAAATTCTTATGATCAATAATTGTTGCAGATAATAATATTATCTTATCCGCGTAATCAAAAATATGGTGTGATAAAAAATCGGCTTTGAGAGGTGTTATCAACACGTGCTTAGAGTCATTCTCAATAACATATTCACCTTTATTCCATGTTGTTAACAGAGAGGTAAGAGACCGATGTAGATTTTTTAGATAACTGTATTTTATTTGTTCAGACTGTGTCAATGCTACGGATGATGTCTTACTCGTTGCTCTAAGCGATAATTGCTCTAGGACATCTAACACATTTGCTGCTAATTCAGTGATCCAATTTTGTGTTCGTTCTTTGTTATCGGTGATTAGTGTCTTGTATGGTACATTATAGGAATCCAGTTTATCGTAAACAATATCTGCAGAAAATTGTCTTATAAGTTCATCTTCAAGCTCAGATGCTTCGTCGCATACTATATGATTCTTGCGCTTTACATGTCCTGGTAGAGCAAAAAACATTTTATAATTTAATGCTGCAAAGTCAGCAAGAAGTGTTTCGTTTCTTGCGTTATAATACGGGCAGCGATTTTCTGACCAGCATTGATCCTTTATTCGTGGAGCAAATGTACAGGGAGCAAGCTCTGTGTCAAAATTATTATCTACATCGCAGGTATAATTTGTCTTTCCCTTTAGGATAGAAGCATCAGTAAATAATTGCTGATATTATCTTGAAGATTTTTTGTTATAGTTAAAGCAAAGGTGCCAGCAGGTGGCTCTTCTATACATTCAGAAGAGTATGTATAACTACCATCAAAATCCTTCTTATAAGCATCATAGCTAGTTATCAGACGTCTAAATTCTTGAGTTGGTTTGTCTGATATATTTGCAAGTGTTTTAGCAATAAACGACTTACCGCTACCGGTTGGTGCACTGCAAATAATAATCCTCTTGCCAGATTTAAACGCCTTTTCTATACCGTCTAGGAGTTTGATTTGACCTGGTAAAGGTTCAAATGTATCGGGAAAATAATTGATTATATTATTCAATAAGATTTATTATAGAGTATCAATTAGGGATAACAACAACTGTTTTATTAAAAAATTTAGACGGTCTTTCTATTTTAAGAGATTTTGTTTTTGTAGTAATGCTTGTATTACATAGACAAAAGCTATTGAGAGTATAATCAAATTCTAAGCTACTGACGGTAGCGCTAGTAGTAAATGGATATGGTATCTCGTATATAGAGAATTTCTCAGGACGATCGGGGAGCGCGAGAGTAAAGACACAAAAAAAATCTTTTATAGAAAATAAAATAAGCTTACCTGTTTTAAGAACTTTATTATCAACCATAAAGGTTAGGTTCTTAAGCATATGAGGTTTGATAAGTTGTTCTATTTCCGTTACAGATGTCATGAATTCATAAAGTTAATTTTTTGTGCAGCATTCATACCCGCTAGCTTTTCATTAAAGAATTTCCAAAATTCTTTGTTAGCTGGTATTACTTGAATTAAATCGCAAGCTGCCATATTAATACAACGGTAATCCTGCATAAAGATATCCCACGTTATTATAATATTTCTCGCGCTTGGGTCAAACTTGGGCATGTTTATAGCGCGCCTATAATTAAGCGCTAATCTCCCTTCAGTGCTATTAAGTAGTGCAAGAGAATTGGTACACAACATTCTCCTAGTTGGAGGTGCACCTACTTTGCCTCTCTTGCGGAGAAATTTAATTTCCGTTACGTTGTTTAGAAGAAGACTTTTTAAGGTGGGCAGCGACGCTTTCATTATTATCCTTTTGTAGTGAGCAAATACCAAAGATACGCTGTTCGTTGAGGAAAATACCCTTACGTAGTGTACCGTGTCCATCAATTTCAATATTAGCAACCGGTACACCTAGGTTGTTAGGGAAGCAAACATAGTCACCGACTTTTGCATATCTTACATTTGGACCAGCGAGAATGACTTCACCTATTCTCCATGCTTTAGTATCAGAATTAATAGGAACAAAAATACCGTTACGATTGATACTAGAACCATCTTCCGATTCATCAACAAATGTACAGAGAAGAACATCATCAAGTACTTGCTTAAGATTGTATCCGTAAAATACAGAATTAAAAGAATTTTTTGGTAGTTCAGAAAAATCAATTAAGCTTTTCTGTGTAGGTAGGTTATCAATATCGACGGGCATATAATGTATGGTAATTTAATTTAATGTCTTCTTAAAGTCAACATATTCTTTGATCTCTCGCTCTGACATTTCTAAGTTTCTTGCTACGAGCTTAATATTTTCATCCTCTTCTTGTTTATTCTCCTTTACCTTCTTAATGTAAGAAATCTTTTTATATGATACCTTCGGAAAAACAGCTTTAAATAAATTATATAAATCTTTTTTGTTATCAAAGACACTTAAATATTTTCCTATAATATTCGAGTGCTTAGCCACAAACGGTGAATACATACTTAACCAACGGTTAACCATATACGGTTGAAATTCAGATTCTTGATCTATTGTCTGTAATATACCTTTTTTAGTAAAAAGTATATCATTAATAATATCAAAAATTGTCATTAACAAATTACCTTTGATGTTGCAAGGAAATGATCGTCATTCATTCTATAAAATAATTCTATAATTTCCTGCATAAAAGATTCTACCTCCTCCTTACCCAGATTAGTGGAATATGCAAAAGCTGGAGCTTTTGTACCAGCAGAAATATTAATGCCTGTATGACCGAGCGCTACATCGTTTTTTACGTATGTAATGCTAACACTACATTTACCATGAAGTTGTGTAACACCACCCTGATTATGTTCTTTATGTACAATCAAATCATCTCCATCAACTTCAATAGGTGCTTTCAAATATTTTGAACTAAGAATATTAGCAATTTGAGTGTTTAAAAGTCTCTGATACGAAACAGCACCAAATGGACACATGTTAGGAATTTCCCAGCAGAAATTAATCGCATCGTCGCTATAGATATAATCAGCGTTAAGAATATCTTCGTTATCAATCATTCCCTCGGCTTCAACTTTCATAGGAGCTCTAAAAGCGACAATATTACCAATGGGCAGTGTATTCTTACGGAAATATTTGTAAGCGAAACGTGAGTGGATCAAATCACCGTCATAGATAGGTACGTTAATAATCATATAAGAAAGTATAGTATATTATTACACGTTATCAAGTCACAGAATTTATTTTTATCATTGCCTGCTTAACAGCCATCCACATATCAAGATATGTATAAGTAGCGAGACGCCCTATGAATATTACATTTTTTTCTTTATCAGCTAAATCCTTGTATTTGTTATATATTCCTATACCGTCGCCAAACGGCATTGGATAAAATGGAATGTCTCCTTCTTCCCATTGCTTTGGGTATTCCTCGGTAATAATTGTTGGCCCATCATGTCTAAACATGCAATGACTATGATCATATACTCTTGTATAGGGTACGTCTGCTGTGTTCTGATTAATTGCAGCTACATCCATCTTGTCTTTTGTAAATGTATGTTTAAAGGTTAAAGAACGATATGGCAGCTTTCCATAGCAGTATTCGAAATATTCGTCTATCTTTCCAGTATAAATCGTGAGATCCACTGGACACGCTTTCCAGTCTTCATCCTTAGTGTTTAATAGTACAGGTATATCTTCAACCATTTTTTCCATCATTTTCGTATAACCATATTTCGGCATACATTGATATTTTTCATTCTTAAACCAAGACGGGTCTTCATCATCTTTTGTTTTCGGAATTCTATTTGTAATAGATTTGGGTATCTGATCAAAAGGCAATCCCCACTGCTTTTCAGAATAATCTTTAAAAATTACATCGATAATTTCTTCTTGAGATAACTCTCTACCTAGCTCGCTAATCGTCTTTTTACTATATGGTAGAGAGATGAGCCCTAACTTTGTATTGCCTTTTGGCTTATATCTATAATCAAACCACTCTGTGTAGCGGCTTAAAAAGCGAAACACTTCATCATCGTTTGTATGGAAATAATGTGGCCCGTAACTATGAACAAGTGTACCTGCAACATTACTGTCGTAGCAGTTACCACCTATATGATTTCTGCGGTCATAGATAGTGACACTGTATCCTTTCTCTCTTAACAGAATAGCGGCTGTTATACCGGATAAACCGCAGCCTATTATCTTCGCATTCATGTATAATATATTACTACATTAATCAATGATTTACTACACAAATATTGTTGACATACTTCGAGCAGGCATTAACTATTATTATAATGATAGTGCCGGCACTACTAGGAGGTTTGGGAAATCAGCTATTCACAATAGCTGCTGTTTATAGTAAGAGCCTAGATCAGCCTGGTGTTGATTTTGGGATTAATTACAATTTACCACATTACGCTATGCAAGGAGAGTCGCCTTTGGCGTATAGAGATAGCTTTTATAAAAAAATACCTTCGACTGATTACACACCATCTGATACGTATAATGAGCAGACTTGGCATTATACACCGATACCGGATATAGATGATATTAGTGTTCAAGGATACTTTCAGTCAGAGAAGCACTTCAAACATCACTCTACGGAAGTGAAGAGTTTGTTTGAATTTCCGGCTGATGTAAGGGAGCGTGTTGATGAGAAGATAAAGCAATACAATAAAAAGATTGTCGGTGTACATGTACGGCTAGGCGATTATCTTAGACCAGACTGTAGACCCATACATCACGTATGTAGTAAAGAGTATTACGAGAGAGCTGTGAGCAACTTTAATTTGGACGAGTATCAGGTAGTTGTATGCACAGATAATATAAATGCATATCGTAGTTATATTAATCTTACTAATGCTGATGTATTAGAGGAGTTCTCGGTATTAGAAAGCTTATATTTTTTATCTATCTGCGATTCGATTGTAATGTCAAATAGTTCTTTTTCTTGGTGGGGAGCGTATCTCGGTAAACAAAAAGAAATTGTTTATGCTCCTTCAAGGTGGTTTGGTCCAAATGGCCCGCAAAACTTTCAGGACATATATATGGATAACTGGAAGTTAATCGATACATAATTTTATGCTTCTAGATTTAATACAATTACACGAAAAATATAGTCTTAACATTAGAGGTACAATACACGTCGGTGCCCACTTTGGTCAAGAGCTCGAGATATACGAAAAGCTTAATGTTAGAGACAATATCTTTTTTGAACCTGTGTCTACTACGTATAATATTTTAAACGCCAACATTGGAAATAAAGCTATCGTTGTTAATAAGGCCGTTGGAAATGAAAACAGAAAAATTACGATGAATATTGAGACAGCAAATGCCGGTCAATCATCGTCAATATTAACGCCAAAGCTACATCTTGTACAGCGACCTGATATCGTATTTCATGGAATCGAGGAAGTTGATATGATTAGACTCGATGATTTTTTAACAGATGCCGGTCGTTATAATTTTTTAAATATTGATGTACAGGGATACGAACTCGAAGTTTTAAAGGGTGCGAGCAATATACTCAATGGTATTGATTATATTATGACAGAAATTAATAGGGATGAAGTGTATGAGAATTGTGCAATGATCGATGATATTATCGAATTTTTAAAACCATACGGTTTTGAATTAGTTGAGACAAACTGGGCCGGTGGTACGTGGGGTGATGGTCTTTTTATAAAAAGATAATTTTATTTGCCCATATTAACATTAACGTACATACTAAGCTTATTGGCGATATATGATAGTTTAATACCTGACTGAAATATACGCCTGTTATACTCTGCATCTTCTCCAACTTCGCGCCAATTCTCATCGTATTTAAACGTGTCAAATAGCTCTCTTATTATAGAGACGTGAGCGTTATGATATGTAATATAATGTTCCTGACTATTTGTAGGCCAAGGTAATATGGATGGATTATAGAGATCTATATAATCCTGCTTATAATGGAAGTCACCGATATTGCTTAGCCAAAAATTATCATCTCGAGCTCTATCCATGTGGTAATCATGTACAACAGCTTTACAGCCTTGTTGAAAGACTTTCATGATATACTCATTTCGCTTTATATGTGAAATGTCATCACTATCAATAAATGAAATAATATCTGTCTTTAGTTTAGCTGCTGCTACATTGCGGTTCTGTGAAGCATTTAAATGATCTGCAGTAGCGCTATAGATAAATTCAAACGGATATGTTTGAAAGAATTGAAACTGCGTGTCTTCTGGTACTGAAGAAATACTAACGCTTACTTGTTGTGGTAGATGTGTTGATGCACTTATTTGCTGAAGTAGCTTATAGAGTTGCGGAAGATGCGCAGCGTGAGATGGTATAGCGATACCTAGTGTTGTCATATTGTAGTGATATCGAGAAACTCTCCTTTTAAAGGTCGAGAAACGTTTCGAATGTTATTAAGCTGATTTATATGTACTCCATGAGACTTATACATATTAGGACCGAATGAGCCAAAATCTTCAAATGTAATCACGTTCTTCGCGTTACCTAAAAATGCGCCCCACCAAGAAAAGGTACTATTCGAGCAAATAATATTTTCATATGAAAGCCGTAAATTAAAATCTGATTTCAAATCATCATCGTTTCTTACAACAGTATCGCCATCTGTAATAAGATTTTTTAGATATCTATCTTCTTGTTCAACAGTACTTGGTAACTCTCGATTCCTATAACCACATACTAAAAATGTCTTCCTACCAGGCATCTGCGATATAGCTTCTTTATACCAGTTATAATGTATGATCTCAGAATTATATGCACTATGAATAAAGTCGCCTAACCGAATAGTTACTAATGTATCGTCTGCATTAATCGGTACAGGCGGAAGAATAAAAAACCGCTTTACAGTTTCGTAGTAGTTATTATAAAGTATTGCATCTTGAAAATAACCTGAAACAGTGTAGTTCTTATTCCTATCTAATTGTGGTACAGTAGAGCCGTTTTGGATACGATAGGAATGATATACGTTATCATCGATTACAACACTCTCTGTAGATGCGATAGATTCATAATTATGTAGTGGTGTTGTTTCAACAACATGCTGATGATCAAATGTTGTCGTAAGTGGTATATTGTTGACCTCAGCAAGCAATCTTGCAAAGCAATACTGAAACATATGGTTACCGAACCCACCGCCATTATAGTTTAATGTAATCATTGTATTAAAATCTTTCTGGAATATCTGGATTAAAAATAGTTAACCACAAACGCTCGTATATGCAAGCCATAGGCCCACCTGCCATCACACCAAAATTCATTGGGTTGTAATTCCAATCTGCAAGGAGACATTGCCTATAAAACTCTCTACTTCTTGCTAATATATTTTCTTTTGGTATGATAAACTGAGCACCCGGTGTAAACGGAAATGTTTCTATATAACTTGCAAAAAGTCTATCGCTCTCAGCCCCGACATCAATCTGTGGATACATATGAGGCAAGCCGGTTCTATCACAATGCAATATTGCAGGTGGTTGACAGAGAAGCACAATATTGTTCGTGTAAACCGCGAGATCACTAAAATCTTTACTCTTAAGAAAATTATTAATGTTAGGAAAATGATCATGCGGTTTACCTTGACAGAAGATTGTGTAGTCTGTTAGTCTATCGTAGTTGTCGTATATGTACGTTAGATACGTATGTGCTTCACGGCCAATATTAGGTAGGCAGTTCTCAAATGTACAATTATTACCTTTATGGTAAATAATCGACTCGAATGATGAATCGTTAACCCAGTCGAGAGATTCATTAAAATGCGCAACGACTAATTTATAACCACTCATTGCAAGAAGTTATTTATCTTATCTCTCCAGTAACTCATAGAGAGCTTTTCTCTAACAATTTTCTGTGGTACCGGTAACCCATTAAATTCATACTGCGCTCTAAGCCAAGACGGTGTCACAGTACCCCAATCGTCAATAAACAAAATTGGAAGATCCTTGAATTGATTAAATGTATTGCTATAGCGAACAACTGGTATTGTGTTAAGATATAGACATTCCCATACACGGTGACAATCAGGTCCATTACCGGGTGGGCTTATAACGTAAACGTTTTTCGTTAGATTTTCAAAATAATTAATTTGTTGTATACCGGTATGCATGCGAATACCGTTGCTTGTAGTTATAAAATCAATACGCGTACGATCGTCACGGTTTGTTTCAATATTAAAATTCTTATATACAAGATTTTCTTTTTTAATATCAAGTGTTTGAATGTGTTTTAAAAGAGCGAGATTGCCATGTTCATATTGTTGATTTGCTATTCCTATAGGGAGAGAAAATAGCTTATCGTGAATAAGCTCTGTGTTTTGACTAAACCATGCGATAACCTTTTCATCATTTAAAAAAGACTCAAACCGACTATCAAACGATATGTCGGAGTTATGAGATATGAAAACATATTTACCTGTTAATAAAGGAAAAATATATTTAAAGAATTTGTCAAATGTCCAAGTATTAACAAATATTATTCTAGCTTGTTGTACGTAATCGGGTACTTCTGTAATGTTTGTATCGTAGTAAAAGGTGTTGTAGTTATTATTGGTTTGTTGCTGGATTACGAAGCCGCAATCTTTTTCACCAACAGCGCTTCCATAAGGTATTACCGAGATATCAGCAAGACCTTGAAACCGCTCACCGGAGATATATTCTGTTAATTCCATCGCGAGTGCCATAAGTGTATACAAATTGTTTCAGGTGTAATGTAATTATTATAATTTTCGCCGCTTATTTTATCGTGATTAAAATTAGGATACGGGTAAAAATATGTTACTGGTAGTGCGACAAATTTATCTAAAAGATAAAAATTATCAAATATCTTTTTAGTCATAAATCCCGGGCCCGTGCTATCAATAACAGCTGTACCACTACCGGTTTGTATTTCTTGTATATTATTGAGCTGTTCAAGAAACTTGTGATCTCGCGTACATCCAATCAAACCGTTAAACATCGTGGGATAAGCATCATACGCAATACCTGTAAAGAAATCTAAATGAAGTAAGCTATCAAAAGATTTTACTGCTATAAAATCTGTATCGAGATATACACCACCGAACTGCTTTAATACTGCATATCTTATAATATCCGATTTTTGTCCTAAATTAGTTGTTCTCTGGAGAAGTTGTTTATTTAAAAAAACAAGATCTTCAATTGAATTGTCATCCCATAGATAGTATCTATAATCTGGATTTTTTTCACGGACTGTTGATATACATTGTTGTATATCTTGTGGTGGTTCGCTGCCAAGCCAGATTTGATGTATAATTTTTGGTATTCTTTGCTCGCTATTACAAATAATATTATTGTTAAATTTCTCTCTTAACAACTGCCATTTATCATCATTAATACGCGCTCTGTAATGAGAGCTTCTTGACATGCTTAATTCAAATAGTTGATGTACATTCTCTACCATACGAGCAGGACGTTTTTTGGATGGGTTTGAGGCATCTCCGGAAAAGTTCTAATTTTTTTATCGCTACATATGCCAATAAACTCTTCATGAGTATAGCCTAACATGTTGTTATAAAGCATAAATCCATGTGCGGCGGTTTTGATTGCTTTAGCAACATAATTATCTTGAATTGATTTATTACACTCCGAGAACGCGTAATTACTAATTACAAGATCGGATATGATTACAGGTAAGTTGTCGCCAGTATAATATTCAATATCAATATCATTTAACCCGAGCGTGTTTACGTATTTTTCAATAAGAAGAAGCGCTTCTGGCATATCCACGAAGATATACTTCTTAGGTTTAAAAAGCTGCCTTAGTATCGTATATTGACCACCGTACCCTGCGCCAATTTCTACTATAGTAGTATCGTTTAAGTTTAGTTGTGACAATTCGCTTAATATTTTCATATAACGCAGCGTTGTAGGGGAAAAAGTTCCAATCGGATATTCGTAGACCCGAGGATTACCGTACTTGTCGTTAATTTTAAATTTATCGATATTTGCAGCTATATCTTTGTTTAAGAGTGCATAATCAGAGTATATCTTACCTTCTTCATAGGTAACATGCTCAAGAATATCTGTATAGGCTGTTTCGCGCTTAAATGTTGAAAAGGCAGTGTCGTCAGTAGCTGCTCGACGACATGCTTCAGGGTATGATGTGTTATCTGATATACTCGTTTGCATGAATTAAAGAATTATTTGTTTATTGTATGTGCTGTTATAGTATAAATCAACATCATCAATATCGGGTGTTAATTTCCACATACCTATAGTTTTACAGAACGGAAAATAGACGTTTTTATGTTCACCGAGAAATGCTGCCCACCAGGAAAATGATGATTGTGAGAGTGCGACGTTAGAGCTATATAGTAGCGTATAAAAATCAATCATAGCACGATTATCACAGATATGATTAAACGCATCAACACAACCTTCTGTGTTTAGTTTGCAGCCCTCGCTAACTAATCGCTGTACAGTCTCGCACGTTGAATTATCTGTAACAATAACAATATCACTAAACCCTGTTTGATTAATATAATTTCTATAAAAATCATAACCCGGGAATTGGTTAATTTGTATATAATCCGTCTCTCGTATGTGTAGAACTAATGTACTCTCATTAATAGCTGGCTTATTATCAATGCTAAATAGCTGTCTAAGAAAATTCTTTTCATTGATATAATAATCAGCTTTTTGAAGAAATGAGTTGACAATAATATCTCCTTGATGTTGTATTAGCTCTTCGACCGGAGCTATATTATTACCAAATGTACGTGTCGATACCGGGTTTATTAATTGCCGGTTAATAGATTGTTGTGGTATATTAAAATTTGGTATGCCATTGGAGTATACTTCTGTACCTATATGCTTTGCAAGAATAGCTCCAAAAGCATATTGAAACATTCTATTTCCCATCCTGCCCCACTGATCATACTCTATAAATACACTCACCAGTAACATCTCCCTTCCATATTATCTGCATATACTGGCGTCTCTTTATCCTGCGGTCTAATCCAATAATCATTAAAAAATTGTTCAAACTTACTATTACCGTCCCAGCGTCTGCCTTTAATACCGAAAAGAATTTGCGTAGCACCTCCTAGATGTAGAGCTGATTTACCCATCGTCATTTTAATAAAGTTACACAACGGTAGTGAATATGCTCCGACACCTAGTACACAAAAATCAAACTCAATGTTGGAGATGACTTGTTGCGTGTGTTCTAAGCATTCTTTATAGCTTTTATATTGGTTATCGTAACTACAAAGACCGCGGCTAAGCGGAAATTTATATGTTTTGAGGTTAAAATTATTATTGAATTTACCGTCCCATACTTTATCAAATCGCTTGTATTGTTTTTCAATACTCTCAGTAAATGGAGATATAACCAACACAGTCTTATTTTCGAGAGAGTTTATCCATGGTTTATCGAAAAATTGAGGTTCAAGATCTGGGAGTCTTGTATCGTAGCAATTGGGTGCTAGTTTATTATAAAGATCTCGTTCAAATTCTGAGAACACACCGCACCATCTTGGCGCTAAATCTAAACACTTTATTGACTCAATATACGTTTCGCAAAAATAATGATATGTCTCTTCTGTTAGCGGAAAAATCCCCGACTGAACGTAACCTTCTTGGAAGATACTTACCTCAGGTGTTTTATTATTAAAGTAATACGTATAGAGTATCTTTAATTCTGTGACACCAATTTTACCAGCAGCGAACAGTTTATCGTTTTTAAGGTAGTACGAAATAAAATTATTTCCGTCAATTAACATTACCTATATATTGTATACACGTATTAGTATTACTCCACCATATTTTATCACCTAGCAATGCTCTTATAGGTAGGCTGCCTTTGTTCGATTGTATTGTTAACCAGCGATCATATAACCCGCTATAGCTACCATAATATGCTTCTTTAAACTTTACATCCTCTTCAAAATAATATGAATAATGATTAAATTTCGGTGTAAGCAAGTAACGTGGATTATTACCATCAGCTAGCTTTGGTGGTTCATGCGATAGAAAATCTGCACCTGACCAGTTCCAAAGTCTACGGTATGGCTCAAGTCTGCCTTCTCCCCAATCACCTATTACAACTTGCTCTTTACCGACGAAACAATTGCATAGAAAGCAACCTGTTTTACCGTTGTTATTGTCGAGCTCTGTTTCAGCAGTTATAATTTGCTCCTTCGTCCATTGCTCATCAATATCAATCTGCCATAGTTTACATTTGTTAGTAATTTTTTTAATTTCAGATATAGCCGCATTTACCTGTTCATCTTTACTCTCCCAATACCCTTTGTCGTTACGTACGACAATAAGCTTTTCAGTAGTGTTTTTTAATTTATCTAAAAATTCTGTTGTACCGTCGTTAGAAAGGTAGTTGTTATGAAATGTATCTTTAAGCTCACAACACCATGATGTTGATCCACTATTCCTAGCAACACCTTCAACTACAACCCAATAATCAAATATATCGAGTAAAGTCTGATAGTATTCATTATGAGTTAAGTGATTAATTCCGTTAAGTAAAATTGTAAAAGCTATTCTCATGATTTGTGAATCATCCATTCATTTCTAAACCGAGGCAACGGCTGATTGGGTTTTGTTATTAGTGTTTTTTTATTTTTAAAATTGCATTGCTCGACAAGATTAGCCATAGCACTGTCAACAAGAACGATGTTATTTGATTTTTCTAATACCTTTAACCATGAGAAAAAATTATGCTCCTGATTTATTTCTATGGAAGGGTATTTGCTTTGTATATCTAAATTAATTTTTCCTTTCGAATGTGTAAGCCCGACAACATTATAGTTATCTGTTCTGACGTATTTGTTATATACAATTTCTTCATCTTCTATATTTCTCTTAAATACAAGATTCCATTTTTCGTTAAACGGTACATCACATAATCTGTACTTAAACTCATCAAACGTCTCTATACCCATACCGTCTCCCTGACTGACGTATTCGTCTGTACATATGCTATCAGGAAATGTGGCAGCAATATCAATAATTTCAATATTTTTAATACATAACAAAATTCGTTTTGTTTGACTAATGCATCTATATACATCGTTTGTTGTAGGTATAAAATTTACATAATCTATAACCTCGCAAAGATCATTATAGTAGCTCTCAAATACCGGCCAGTATATTTGATACCCTTTATTAAAATAGTACCGTGCAATAGGTAGACAGATAATAATATCACCTAATCGACCTGGTTGAACTAAACCTATCTTTTTCATTTTTTAACAAAAACAGCAAATCCATTTCGTGTATATCTGTCCCCTGCTATACACATCCAGTTATTATCTTTGCTCAGCTCTTCTACAACCCTTCGCGTTTTAAAAGCGTTATAATAATCATCTAAAAATAGTACTCTACAACGATCCTTTACTAATAAGAACTCACTATAACCAAAAAACTCACCACCATCGATTAATATACCATCGTATATTTCTTTATCTGTCTCAAGAAAACCGTGATCGTACTTTGTAATCTCTTCTATATCTTGTTTAAACCAATCATTGACGGTATGTTTTTCACTTTTAATATGATTATATGGTCCGTTCCATAGTGTTTCAAAATCATTATCAATTAAAGATTTTAATGAAATAGTAGTTTGATTAACACACTTAACCCAAGGATAAGGTTTCGTATTTTTAACTAATTGATTGTATCTATCTGTTATAACCTCTATGCAAGTAAGATTTGGGTCACGTAAGCCTGACATGCCCTGTATGAAACATTGCGTTGATCCAGTACCGTCCCAAGATCCAATTTCTAATACTTTTCGTAAGTTGTATTTTTGTACAACATCTATAATCGTATTACCAAACCTGTCTGTAGAATTAATTTCACCCATTAATATTTCCTCCTTGTGTATCTACGACGCTCCAATCCGGCTCTTGTTTTAAATACGCTGCGAGCATCTTAACATCATCTATTCTCTCCTGCACGAGATCATGCCAGAGTTTGTCACTAATTTTATTAGTATCTGCAACAGCCATTCTCTCTGCTGTATTATCGCGCTTATCTTTACCGAGAACCCAGTGACGGTGCTCGATCATAATATCACCGCGGTACTTTAAGCGACCGAAGGCATTGAATACTTGATGTAACCATTGATCAACCCAGTTAATTTTAAATTCCTCACGCATGAAGCGACCAAGAATTTCTGCGTATTTTCTATGGCAAAAGAGATTAACAGCAAGCTTAGCTCCATGACAATCATCATTACAGTGAATAGCCTTAATCTTATCTTCCGGACAATCAGTAGTAAATTCCTTAATAACTTCGAGATCCCAGTTTGGTGTCCTGAACACCATATCATCACCAATCATTGAGATGATTTCTTCAGTTGAATTTTCGGTGCAAATATTCCACATTTTACCAAGCCCGATAAACTCACCGTTATTCTCAATATCGACAATTTTTACACAAGGAATAGCGTTAGCGACTTTATAAATTAAGTCGCGTGTTGGGTCATCTCGATCAACACCAAAGTAGATATTAACATTATTAATATCGCTAACAGTTGTGATAATTGATGTTAGAAGAGTTAGCCTTCTATTCATTCTTTCTCTTGATGGTACTAATATTGCTATTTTCATAAATTTACTTTTTGTTTGACAATGTCGAGAATCTTTGTTTTGCGTTCTTTTCCGACAACGTAATTTGCATGGTGCATCTTTATTGTATCTACAGGTACGTAGAAATCACTCTCACCGTCCCATTCATTTGTACCATTTTTATTCGTGAAATAATTACCGACAGTATAAAATTCATCTTTTGGTAAGAAATCAAACGTAATATTACCTCTGTACATATTCAATACTGATTGCTCGCAAGAGTTAATATGAAGATTCTCACGGAGGAATGAGAACATATTATACATTCTATCGTTACCACGGCATATAAAGAAGCCAGTATTAAGACCACCTTGATCCTCTTGTGCTACAAAGTCTTTATCCTTTATTTTTTCAACTAAAGTATCAACGAACGGTCTAAAGAACTGAATATCAACATCAGAAAAAATAAAAACATCACCTTCATTCTCCTTAACAGCTTGCTTAAGGAGATCTAGCTTATGCTCCATTGTCTCCTTCCAGCCATCTTCCATGAATACACCGGTACCATGCTGCTCATGTGAAGACATTCTAATAGGTAGCTCTTCTTTTGTATATAGAGCTCGTAGCGATGGCTTGAAATATTTTTCATAATACTCGCTGTGTGTTGGGCTGAAGTGTGTATATAGTTTCATGTGTTAAAGTGGTGCTCCATGTGTGTATCCGATATTATCGTTTTCAAGAAATCTAGACCGCTCTCTAAAGAAAAGCTTAGTACCGAAATATTTTAAATTGGCATCGCCCCATCTCTTTATATAGATATTACCTGTATTATCAATATAATCAAACATTTTCTTATAATTTGAGTGTCTTATTTCGCTAAGATTTGAAATCTCGAGATGTGTTTCAACAGTGCCGTTGTATTTAACATCCGTTAAATCGCATTGCATTTTTTCTTTTGTAAAAAATTCTTTAATACAGTCAAATAGTCCATCGCAAACGTAATCAAAATCAGTATTTTCTCTAAATGTCGAATATACTAAATTTTGGTCTTCCATTTGTTTGAAAAGATCGTACTGCAATGGCTTGTTAAAATATGAGTCAGTATCTAATCTCATAAGATACTTGACGTTATCAAAAAACGGATCTGAATAAATTCCTCCTCCAAAAAAATGACACATATGTCGGTAGCCGATACTAAAGAACGCGTTCTCGTCCCAATGACCTTTAAACCGCTCAGGTATTTGCTGTCTTATCTCATTACTATATCTATCTAAAGTAAAATCTGGCTTATAGACGTATGTTACCGATTTAATTTTATTTTTAAAATACTCTAATGTATGTGTATCGATATTTTCGTGTCCTAATACAACAGGATACGGGTACTTACTTAAAAAGTTTTCGTTTAATAAATCAATACATTTCTCAAATCGATTGAGATGTATGGGATCGTTTTTAACTAGAAAAAATATACAACTCTTATCGACTAAACTATTCATTGTGTATGCTATTATGTATATAAAAATCTTCTATATTGCCAGGCCAATCATTAGGACGTACGTTCGATGTTTCGTTTGTTTTAACGTAAATATATCCATTGCTTGTTAATAGTTCTCTAATTTTGTTTTTTTCTCTATCGCCTTTAAAATGCGCGTTATGCTCAACAGTAATAATATTAAATCTATATTTGCTAAAATCAAAGCTACTTAATATCTCATATTCATCTCCTTCGACATCAAGAGAGAGATAATCAATAACGTCAGGTAGATCATTCTCTGTAATGAGGTCATTAAGAGAGATCGTCGTTACTTCAAACGTGCTATCATCAGTAATAGTTGAAATGTGGCTCCAGCCAAAATTCTCTTTAAAGTCGACAGTTAAACCTGATTTACTGTAAACAGGTTTATTAACAAGTGTACCTTTTCTGTTATTTTTAAGTTTTTCAAAATTTATCTTACTCGGCTCTACACAGACACCGTTCCAGTTATATTCTTTTTCAAGGAGATATGTGTTACTGCAATCAACACCATCAAAGGCACCGGCCTCAATATATGTACCGTTTCTCTTGTTCTTAAGAGTTTTTAATACGAATAAATCTTGACCGTATTGACTATAGGATATTTGCTTCGAGCTTTTATTATTTTTTAGCTCGCGTATAGTCTCGAGTACTTTATCTCTGCTAACATAGGGTGGTTGATTAGGATAATGACCATGTTTTTTAAGATATAACTCACGACCACCATATACATTCTTCTGCCATTGATCCGATTGATTTGCAATAGAAGAATTATCAATAGCACCGGGCGCTTCAGTTAATAACTCATGACTATTAGCTAAATCTGCAAACCACCAAAATGGAGGATGATATCCGGCTTTTATAATACAGTATGTATGATCTACGTGTTCCCAGGCGTTATAGAATTGCTCATCAATATAACCTACTTTATCGATAATTTCTTTTGTAAAAAAAGAAAACATTGCTACTGTGTGTTCATATAAAGCAATCTTACAATCTTTATAATCTATAATAAGCTTAGGATTTGGCTCGGTATCTTGATCGAGCAAGTGTCGATTATGTAAATCAAAATTCTGAATAGTCTGCTTGCGATTAAAAGGTGAACCCGGTCCGTAGTTAAAATGTTGTATACCTGATATCTTGGAAGCCTCTATATATTGTGTAAATACTGAAGAATCCAATATTTGCATATCATCCTCTATAAGAAACAAATAATCACACCCTGTATTATATAAATGCTTTAAAGCTTTGTTTTTTGACTTTCCGACTCCAAGATTTGTTTCATTATCAATCCATGTACCCTGATGTAAGTCAAAATCAGTTATAGGTTTACCATCGTTAACTACAACGAGCGTATCTATTTGTTTTTCACATTGAACCAAAGAATTTAATAAATTTCTTAGATAATCTGGTCTATTACATGTTATAATACCGATTCCAATTTTATCTCCCATAGTAGCTTACTGATATTTTAATATAAATAATATCGATGGCAATTACCTCTACAAATAGTACTACGGTTAATATTCTCAATTTACCGCAATCTCAGCTAGCTGTTCCTAGCGATTATTTGATTCTTCAAACAAATAACGGTACACAAATTATTTCGTTTCAAAATTTTAATGTAGTAAAGACAGATATTAACGGTAATGCAACTATAGTGGGTGATTTAACAGGCAATAATGCTTTATTTTATGGTGGTGTACGTGTCAATTCATTAACAGCAACCACATTCGTAACCCGTGATAATACAACAAATGCAGCTGTCCCTGGTGTTATACTAAGTAATAACTACTACGACAGCTTCACTATTAACAATGGTTTAATTACAAGCGCTACATTAACTTCACAAGATTATGCCAAAAACCCGTTATATATTAATATAAATTCACAGTTAAGTGCAATAAGTGCCACACAAACACAAATTCTTACATCATCAATATTTACAACATGTACTGCTTCATCAGCCTATTGTTATAGTCAGAGCACCTCATTACTTAATACAACATCAGCTGCATTAAATCAAGCTATTCTTAATATTAATAATAACTCTCTTATCTATGATTCAATAACATCCATTAATGTTGCAGGTGGCGCTACTGTATATAATATTGTATGGCCAAATTTTTTCGCTTTACTACCGACATCTAATATTTCACTGATTAATATAACACCGTCGTCTTTTATTATTAGCCCGAGTGCAAATAATACAAGTCTAGCATATCCGTTAACCGCTCTGCCATATGTATACAACATACAACAAGGTGGTATTAGTCAAACAGATCTTCTTGTATCCTTATATACAGGTGCACCAAAGAGCAATACAGCCTTTTACGTTCGTACATTAATCACGTATTAAACACGTGAGTGAAAAATAAGCGCTTTAGCAATACGTTGAGTAGCGACTTCCGGCTTCATACCAGCGTCAACTAATCTCTTATGCTCTTCTTTAAAACAGGAAACAAACTTTGATGAAAGAGCTACGTTTTTAGGATAAAAGAATCTACTTATTTTTTTAATTGATTTAAAGCCGTAGTTTTCTAATAATGTCTCGTATTCTTCATTAAAGTTCTTCACTTTAATATTTATTCCTCACCTGGTAATATAATATTGCGCTTAAATTTATTCCATTCGTCTTCTGAGACTTTTGCATCTTTATGATCAGCAATAAGCTTCTCCATAATATCGAGATTCTCACTACTTAATATGCTTGATTGATCATCAATCAAATCACCATTATCATTGAGATAGAACTTAATCATCTCGATTCTTTCTTCTGGAGTACCGAAGATTTCAATAATAGGGGGCCTGTCTTCCTTAGGAAATAGTGGTGATGTATTTGTATGAGAAAGTTGATAAGAAATAGCCTTGTAAATGTTATCAATTTCATTAATGTATGTATAATCAATCTCTCTATCTTCTCTTGGAATAGGAATGATAGGGGCAGATTTTGTAATGGGTGTATAAAAAATAATATCCAAATGATGCATACTATTCTGTACAATGGGTATACACTTTTTAATAAACTCTGAGTCAATATCAGAAATACCCTTTTCTTCCGACCACATTGAATATACAATATTATCTAACGGGCAACGATCAAAAAGTACTTTATCACCGCTCTCATAAACTTGTAAATCATCGACCAGGCAATTAAGAATCTCCCATTGGCTATCCTGTGTTGTATTTTTATTAATGGGTAGGTTCTTTTCACGAATAGCCTTACGATACGATGATTCGTGAACTTTATATGATGGCCATGTTCTGGCTATGCTATTAATAAGGGTGCTCTTTCCCTGACAAGCACTTCCGCAGACAGCTATTCTCATATCGGTATACTTATCGTAAGTATATTTTAAATCAACCAAGAATAAAGCGTTAAAAGTACAAATACTGTTATTAATAAATGCATAAAAGATGTTGATAAACCAATTATATCGAAAAAATATTGGCGGTTTGGATGGAAAAATAAAACATGGCGTGAGTTAGGGGGGTATGTAGAACCTTTAAACACGTAGAGCTTTATCCCAAATAACAAGCTGAAGTCTAGGGCTAAAGTTAACATGAAGAGCCTTTGCATATTCAGCTACTGCAGCTGATCGTTCTGAATGCTCTTGACGTGAACCACAGCATGGCATAAACCAAATACGATTCAACGGTATATTAATGCCATACTTGTCATCAACATACTTCTCCCAGATCTCATTAATATCATCAGATGAATTAATAACAAACTTAAACCCTGAGCCAAAACGTGCGTGCCATTTAAGAGCTTCTGGCTTATAAGTTTTTTCTTCTGGATCTCCGTTTGACCTAAGCTTAGGAGATGTAGTAAAAGTGACATCAACAACCTCTCTCCATGCATCACTCGGTATAAGTGTAGCGTTTGTCTCAAAATCAATCTTTGGCGTAAAGCCATATCGCTGTCTAAATGCTCCAACGAATTTGAGTAATTGCTTTTCCTGAATAAGAGGTTCACCACCGGTGAGC